>Ga0181520_10000859_pt1 | contig 65614 bp, 70 predicted proteins | sample PEATcosm2014_Bin_29_FD_132451 | JGI IMG/M metagenome (GOLD analysis project Ga0181520, IMG submission 132451) | Peatland microbial communities from MTU Mesocosm Facility, Houghton, MI, USA - PEATcosm2014_Bin02_30_metaG | ecosystem: Environmental > Terrestrial > Soil > Wetlands > Peat | place...
GCCGATTTCCACATTCCCTCCGCCTCGGCTGCTAGCATGATTTGAATTTAAAAACGAAAGGACAAAACCCGGCTTCGCCTACCCTTCGCTTCCTTCAGGCTCATCTTTGGATTGGAAAAGACTGCAAAAGTTCTTTGCGGCTTAGCATCCCTCCGTCTGCAGAACCGCAGCCGAACCGACCAAATCACCCTTCTTTGCCTGCGAAGAGAGCAGGAGAACTTTGCGGGAAACGTTATAGTGATCGCTCATATCGATGATCAGATCGGGTTTTCCGTCGCCATCAAGGTCGCCGATCCATAACACGGTAATATACGGATCATTTCCGCCGTCCGGAAGTGCGAACAATTCCTGCTTCTGTTGACCGCGTACAAGAAAGAGCTTCGAACCTTTGGGAAGGGGTTCTTCTTCGGTCTTCTTGCCTTCAACTTTAAGCAAAAAGCCATCGATTGTAGGGCCGAAAGCAAACTCATCCCCCGTTTGCATCTCTCTTTGACCAACAAAGAGGGCCTGCAACGAACGCGCCTTGAAGCCCAGGCCGCGCACAAGAAACAGGGGCTCATGCGAATGCACCCCGACGAGGAAAACTTCTGTCGCCGATTTCACACCTGGTGGATCGTCGCCTACTTCGTCGATAGTCGGTCTGGTTTCTATCTGCACGGCGTGAAAGGAACACCGCAGATCCTTGCAGAAAAGCCCTTGCCACTGCTTTGGTTGATGCAGCGGAACATCCATTCCGTGAAAGACGCCAGTCTTCAGCAAAGCAAACTGCTGTTTCTGTTGGGAGTTTGCCACGCCCAACAGAAACAGCAGCGGAAGAACCATGATATTTCGAATGCGGAAGGTCATGTTTTCCAGCCTCCGCTCCATTCTATGCGTAGCTATTTGTCTTTGCTCTCCATGAAGTTCTCCATGAAGCTGGTGTCGAATTGGCCGGCGCGGAAGGCGGGGTCTTGGAAGATGGCTTGATGCAGGGGAATCGAGGTATGAATGCCCTGCACCACGAACTGGCTCAGCGCCCGCTCCATCTTGGCGATGGCTTCGGCGCGGTCGCAGCCATGCACGATCAGCTTGGCGATCAGCGAATCGTAATACGGCGGAACCACACCCTCGGCGTATTGGGCCGTATCCACGCGCACGCCGTTGCCGCCGGGAACGTTGAAGACGGTGATCTGGCCGGCCGAGGGGGTAAACTTCACCGGGTGCTCGGCGTTGATGCGGCACTCGATGGCGTGGCCGCGGATATCGAGCTGGGCAGGCAGAATGTCTTCAAGCCGGTCGCCAGAGGCGATGCGCAACTGCGCCTTGACCAGATCGACGCCGGTGATGGCCTCGGTAATAGGGTGCTCGACCTGGATGCGGGTGTTCATCTCGATGAAGTGAAGCTGGCCGCCCTCGTCCATCAAAAACTCGACTGTCCCGGCGTTCTGGTAGCCGATGTCGGTCAGGCAGCGGCGCAGGGTGCGGCCGATCTCCTCACGCATCTTGGGCGTGACCATGAGCGAGGGAGCTTCTTCAATGAGCTTCTGATGACGGCGCTGAATCGAGCACTCGCGCTCGAAGAGCGTAGCCACGCTGCCGTGCTCGTCGGCCAACACCTGAAACTCGATGTGGCGCGGGTTCTCGATAAACTTCTCCATGTACAGCTCGCCGTTGCCGAAGGCGTTGGCGGCTTCGCTGTAGGCGGCATGGAAGAGGTTGGGCAATTCATCAGGGTTGCGGACGATGCGCATCCCGCGCCCGCCGCCGCCGGCCTTGGCCTTGAGAATGACCGGATAGCCGACCGTCTCGGCGCAGGCCCGCGCCTCTTCAACGCTGGCCAGAATGCCGTCGGAACCGGGCAGAATGGGCACCTGAGCGCGCTTCATGGCCTGGCGCGCTTTTTCTTTCTCGCCCATCAGGCGAGTGACCTCGGGCGGCGGTCCGATGAACTTGATATTTGAGACGCGGCAGACCTCGGCAAAGTTGGCGTTCTCGCTCAACAGGCCGTAGCCGGGATGGATGGCGTCCACATCGGCGATCTCGGCGGCGGAGATCACTGCCGGAACGTTGAGATAGCTCTCGGAGAGGCGCGGCGGACCAATGCAGATGGCCTCGTCGGCGAAACGGACGTGCAGCGAGTTGCGGTCGGCCTCGCTATAGACGGCGACGGTGCGAATGCCGAGTTCCCGGCAGGCATTGAGCACGCGCAGAGCGATTTCACCGCGATTGGCAACCAGAACCTTACGAAGCATGAGCGACCTTAAGAAGCGGGGTTGGCGGAGTTAGCCGCGCTGCGCGCGTGTTAACGGAGTTGGCGAAGTTAGCGGAGTCAGCCGCCGAGGGGTCTTGCAAACGCCGCTAGCTCCGCTAACGGCGCTAGCCACGCTCACTCCGCTCGATCTCATCCCACCCGGAGGGCAAACAGCGGCTGCCCGAATTCAATGGGCTGACCGTTCGTAACCAGGCACTTGACGATCTCGCCGGCGGCGTCTGACTCGATCTCGTTCATCAGCTTCATGGCTTCGAGGATGCAGAGGATCTTGCCCTTCTCGACCCGCTCACCCACCGCGACAAAGGGCGCGGCGCCGGGCGAGGGCGAACCGTAAAAGGTTCCAACCATGGGCGACTTGACCAGGTGCAGTCCGGCAAAAGGATCGGCGGGAGCAGCGGGCGCGTCGGCAGGCAGATGCGCGGCAGAGGCCGGCAGCGGATGAGCAACCGACGGCGCGGCAACGGGCGGCTGGTCGAAACGGAGCCGGACCTTCACTTCGCCCCGGTCCAGCTCGAAATCGGCAACCTGATTCTCTTTGAGGAAGTCGATCAGGCGCTTCAGGTCCTGAAAGTTTTCTGGATGCAGTGGGTTCATTCGTTCCTTGACTCAGCCCCCAGACGGGCGGGCGGGTTCATCTTCGATCAAAGTTCAATGAGGGCCTTGGGCGCGGGGGTCAGAACCTGGCCTCCGCTTTGCGTGACCGCCACCATATCCTCGATGCGGATGCCATACTGGCCGGCCAGATAGACTCCCGGTTCGATGGTAATCACCATGCCCGCTTGCAATAAGGTGGTCTGTTCCGCGCCGACTCGCGGTGGTTCGTGAATCTCCAGTCCGACGCCGTGGCCGGTGGAGTGGGTAAACGCCTCCGCCAATCCCGCGGCCCGCAAAACGCCGCGTGCGGCCTCGTCGACATCTCCGCAGCGCACGCCCGCGGCTACCGCTGCAACCGCCGTCTCCTGCGCCTCCAGCACCGTCTGGTAGGTGTTGCGTTCGCCGGCCTTGGGGGAACCAAGGTAGACCGTACGGGTCATATCCGAGCAATACCCATTGAGAATAACACCGAAATCAAGGGTCAGAAAGCCCCGCCGGGGCAGTGGGTGTACGGTTGCACGCCCATGCGGCAGCGCCCCGCGCGGCCCCGATGCGGCGATGGTGGCAAAGGACATACCCTCGGCGCCCCACAGCCGCGCGCGGTGCTCCAGCTCGGCGGCCACTTCCATCTCCATCTGGCCGGGGCGGATGAATCCGAGAATGTGCTCGAAGAGCCGGCAACCCAGCAGGGCCGCCTCGCTCATCAGCGCCAGCTCGTCCTGGTCCTTGACCATGCGCAGTTGCTCGACCAGCGGCGCGGCCAGCTCGGAGAAGAAGCCGCGGCGCAATTTCGCGGGCAGAGCCGCCTTCCACTTGGCCAGATTAGCGACCGTGGTGCGGGCCGCGTCGAAGCCGGCAAACTCCACCCCCGGCTGCGCGGCCAGCCATTGAGCCGCGGATGTGGCCTGCGAGGCGGCCACGATCTCGACTTTGATCGACGCGGCGGCCGAAGCCACTTCCGCGGCGGCCTGGGCGGCGTAGCGGCCGTCGGTAAACAGGCGCACGGCGCGTTTGGTCACCGCCACAGCAGCGCTGGAGCCGGTAAAGCCGGTGAGATAACGAACGTCGGGGAGATGGGTAACCAGCAAGCCGGGAAGCCCGGCTTTGGTCATGCGGCGGCGCAGTTGGCCAATACGGCGTAAATGGTCCACGTTTCGAGTTTAAATCAGAGAGGCAGGGAACAAGGGAACAAGGGAACGAGGGAACAGGGATCAGGAATCAAGAATCAAGTATCAGAAGAGGGTGATTCCATCCAGTGCCTTGTAGGCGGCACGCATTTTTGTAGACACCACCCAAATCAATAGGTTCTGCTCAAGCCAGAGTGCTGACAAAGAAGAGGCGAACCGCAATTGGTTCGCCTCTTCGACTGTTCCCCTGTTCCCTCGTTCCCTTGGTCCCTGCTCTTAGAACGCTGGCCGTACCGGCTTCTTCAAATGGGGGTCGAGTTCGTTGCCGGTGGCCTGGATCTCGGATTGGCGGTCCATCCACTCGTCCAGGCGGGAGCGCTTGAAGCGCCAGCGGTTGCCCAGCTTGAAGGCGGGCACAAAGCTCTCCGAGGCGTACTTATACAGTGTGTCGGAGGAGATGCCGAGGTAATCCGAGGCCTGGCGAATGTCCATGACCTCGCGCACCTCGGGGACCAGCAGGTTGGAACGGGCGGCGGCGCTGCGCATGACGGCCTCCTGAATGGAATCCCTTTGAAAAGCCGGTTCCTCTGGAGAAACTCCACAGGAAACTCCGGAACAAGATCCGGGGCTGGACTCGCGGCAAAATTCCGGCTTGTATGCCGGTAGTCTTGTATATAGCGCGGATTTGCCCGCGATTTCAAGGTTTTTCGGGAGTTTGCACGAGATTTTCACGCTTTCCACCTCCCGATTTGGCGGGGTGTGGAGAGCGATACAGACCACGAGTACAGCCGGTTGGGGCAGCGAACTGTTAACGTCCCAGCGGTTGGGCTGTTGGGACAGATGGTGCGCTTTTCCACAAGTAGCCCGAGAGTGCGCTACGGAACCAATCTGCGACGCCCTACAGGAGCTTACGCCACACAGAGGTATTTTCCATGCGCAAGAACTTGGTCTTCTCGCCGCGGGCGAGGTAAAAGTCCAGCACATCGTCCTTGTGGAAGGTCGAGCATTCGGGCCAGGTTTCGTCGCGCTCCAGGTGGGTGGCCTTCATGTGATTGTCGACCAGGGTAATCTCGGTCGCGGAACACTGCACCACCTGCTGCGCCTTGAGGGTGAAGGCTACGCCCGAAAGCGGCTCCGGAGGAACCTGGTTGGCGATCTTGGTCAAAAGCAGGATCAGAGCAAAGACGGCGGCAAAAATGGCGATCTTCTTCATAGGGGATGTCCTGGGAGAGCGCGATTTGCCGGCAAGGCCCGGGAAGGAGGGCTCACGCAACCCCCTTCAGGCCAGCAGCCGCGAACATCTTCACTGTAGAACGCCGCGAGCGTCAAGACAAGTCTCACCGCGCGATGCGCGCCGAGCCGCCCTTGATCATGCGTTCCACCTCGGCCAGCGAGGCCATGCTGGTGTCGCCGGGGGTGGTCATAGCCAGCGCGCCGTGGGCCACGCCGCACTTCACCGCCCACTCGATGGGTTTCGCGGCCAACAACCCGTAGATCAGGCCACTGGCAAAGCTGTCGCCGCCGCCCACGCGGTCGAGAATGTCGATCTCCCGCTGCGGCACGTGGACGATCTTGTCTTCGTAGAGCGCGATGGCCCCCCAGGCGTTGCGGCTGGCGGTAGTAGCGGTGCGCAGGGTGCTGGCCACCAGCTTCAGGTTGGGATAGCTGGCGGCGACCTCGCGCAGCATGGTCTCATAGCTCTGAATGGGCAGTTCGGCGAAGTCTTCGGTGACGCCCTTGAGTTCGACGCCCAGCATGGCGGAGAAGTCCTCTTCGTTGCCCAGCAGCAGATCGACCTTGCGCACCAGTTCGCGGTTCACTTCCTGAGCCTTGGCTTTGCCGCCGATGGATTTCCACAGCGACTCACGGTAGTTCAGGTCGAAGGAGACGGGAGTGCCGTATTTGCGGGCGGCGTCCATGGCCTCGCCGGCCACCTCCGCGGTCGAGGCGGAGAGCGCGGCAAAGATCCCGCCGGTATGGAACCAGCGCGCGCCGCTTTCCGGCCCAAAGATCGCTTCCCAATCGAAGTCTCCGGCCTTGACCTGGCTGATGGCAGTGTTACCACGGTCTGAGCAGCCCACCGCGCCGCGCACACCGTAGCCGCGTTCGGTGAAGTTCATGCCGTTGTGCACGGTGCGGCCCACGCCGTCGTAGGGAACCCAGCGCAGCAGGCTGGCGTCGACGCCGCCCTGCAGGATGAGGTCCTCGACCAGGCGGCCGACCGGGTTCTCGGCCAGCGCGGTGGCAATGGCGGTGCGCAGCCGGAAGCAGCGGCGCAGGCCGCGGGCCACGTTGTATTCGCCGCCGCCCTCCCACACGTTGAACTGGCGGGCGGTGTGGATGCGGCTCTCGCCGGGATCGAGGCGAAGCATCACTTCGCCTAGACTCAGGCAGTCCCAGCGGCGGCTGGAGTCGGGAATCACGATGGGGTTCATGGCCTGCACTTTCGTTATTCTTCACAACTTTATCGCATTTTGTGCGGTGCGGTCTCGCCCGGTGGTCCAGATGGACTGCTGCGCTTGCGGCTCTTTCCTCCCAGCCTGTAGCGAAACCCAGGCTTTAAAAGGCCACGACTTCAGATGCTGCGGAAAAGGCCAATATGAACAGGCTTTGTAACAGGGCGCGGCTTTAGAGTCTGCGGAAAAAGGCCGAATGAAGGGCGAAAAGGCCGAGAAATACTCCTCCGCAGCTAAAGCCGTGGTTGATTCGATTGGCTTTATGCGGGGGTTGAAATCCCCGCCTCCCTCTGAAGCGAGTTTTTCCGCAGCATCTTTAGTCGTTCCGTAAGTTGCTGATAATAGTTGTCTGGCTTTAGCCCCTGCAGGATTTGTCCTGAGGTTTCGCCCTCCATTTGACCATTTTCGGAAATCGCTTTAGTCCATGATGAAAGCTCTCTTCCGAATTCACTCCGATCACGGTCATCTTCAAATCCTTTAGTCCATCATCCCCACTCCGCCGGCAGGCGTCTAAACTGCCGCGGGCTTTTGCCACAGGGTGTTGGGGTGTGTTCGAATGAAACAGACCCTTCTTTTTCGCGCCACTGGCGCTGTGCAGAACAGTTGGGGAAGATTTGTTCAGTGGGAGAGCAGTCAATGATTAACGGGAAGCGCATTGCCGTGGTGATGCCGGCCTACAATGCCGAGATCACCTTGAAGAAGACCGTTCAGGGGCTGACGGATGTCGTCGATATCAGGATTCTGGTGGACGACAACAGCCGCGATCGGACGGCCTCGCTTTCCGGCGAGTTGGGTGTGCGCACCTTTGTCCACGATGCCAATTACGGCTACGGACGCAATCAGCAGACCTGCTACCGCGAAGCGCTGGCGGCGGGCGCCGACGTGGTGGTGATGGTGCACCCCGATTATCAGTACACTCCCGAACTCGTTCCTGCGATTGCCGGCATGGTGGCCAGCGGAGCCTATGACATGGCGCTGGGCTCGCGCATCCTGGGTGCGGGTGCGCTCAAGGGCGGAATGCCGCTCTATAAATACATCGCCAACCGGCTGCTCACGGGCTTTCAAAACATCTTTCTCGGGGTGAAATTGTCGGAATACCACACCGGATTCCGTGCCTTTTCCCGCGAACTGCTGGAGACGCTGCCGCTGTTGGAGAACTCCGACGACTTCGTCTTCGACAACCAGATGATTGCTCAGGCGGTCCTTTTCGGCTTCCGGATTGGGGAGATTTCCTGCCCCACCCGCTACTTTAAAGAAGCTTCTTCCATCAATTTCAAGAGAAGCGTGCAATATGGCTTTGGAGTGTTGAGCACCACCGCGACCTTTGTCGCCCATCGCATCGGTCTCACCCGTTCCCCGCTCTTCAACAAGGCGGGAAGAAAAGTCAGCGATGCAGTGGACGGCGAACTCGGCGTGGGCTATTACACCGAGATCGTGCCGGGCGCCTGAGATTGAATTTGGGCGTCATCGCGCAGAGCAGCGCCCACGGGCGTATAAGGTAATGTTCGGCGGGAGAGCGCCTGCCTCAATTCGCCTCCTACTTCCCGTAAAATGAGAGCATGTCGACCTCTTCCGATTGCGCCCTGCCCGCGCCACAGAGATTCACCTTTCGCTGGTCACTTCCCCTCATCGTTCTCTCGGCATTTGCGATCCGCCTGATCGTAGTCTGTTTCACCTATCGCGACCTGCCCGACGCCGACAAGTTTTACGAGCAATTCGGCTGGGAGATGGGCTGGGTGGCGCGCGCCCTGGCCAGCGGCCATGGCTTTAGTTCGCCGTACTGGCCCTGGAGCGGCCCCACGGCCATGCAGCCACCGCTCTATCCAACGCTGCTCTCGCTGGTCTTCCGCCTCTTCGGCATCTATTCGCTCACCTCGGGATTCGTCATTCTCTCGCTTAACAGCTTGATGAGTTCGCTGACCTGCATCCCGCTCTATTTCAGCGCCAAATACTCGCTGGGCAAGCGGGCGGGAATCGTCGCCGCCTCTATCTGGGCCTTCTATCCCTTCGCCATCTATTTTTCTGCCGCACGGGTCTGGGAGTATTCGCTGACCGGGCTGCTTTTCACCACCAGTTTTTGTATTGCGCAGCGCATTCACACGTCTTCGAACGCTTTTGCCTGGCTGGGCTGGGGCGCGCTTTGCGGCCTGACCGCCATGTCCAACCCCTCGACCCTCTCCACGGTGCCGTTTCTCTGCCTGCTGGCGCTCTACAAGGTGCGCCTGGCCGGACGTCCCTGGCTGCTGAAGGGGGTGCTGGCCGCCGTAGCCGCCGTAGCCGTCCTGGCCCCCTGGACGGTGCGCAACTATCGCGCCTTAGGCATCCTCTGCCCCGTCCGCGACAATTTTTGGCTCGAGGTCTACGACGACAACGGCGGCGACGCCTCGCTGGACCCCGATTTTGCCCATCCCGCCAGCAATCCCGTCGAAATGCACAAGTTCCTCACCATGGGCGAGCCCGCCTTCCTCAGGGAGAAGCACGACCTGGCCATTGCCGCACTCACCCAGCACCCCGATTTCTTTGTGCACAAGACGCTGCGCCGGATCTTCTATTACTGGACCGGCTTCTGGAGCCTCTCGCTGAAGGAACTGCACGAGCAGCCCTATGAGCCGGGCAATATCTTCTATTGCATGTGCATCACGCTGCTCATGCTGCGCGGACTGCGCCGCTTCTGGCAGTTCAACCGCGCTGCGCTTCTGCCCTATCTGGTGTTGATCTGCATCTTCCCCATCACCTATTACGTCACTCATCCATTGATGGATTACCGCCAGCCCATCGAGCCGGCGATTCTCGTGCTGGTAGTGGCCGGGGTGATGCCGTGGCGGCGTCTGCGGCGCGGAGATGCCGGTTTCAACCCCAGCCGCTGGATCGGCGCGGAGCGCGCTGCTGCAAACTGCGAGGCTCTCCCTGGACCTACCCTGTGAGTCTCTCAGGGCGGTTCTCCTGAAAGTTGAGAGTATGCGTCGACCGGTAGGTCTACGCGACAGCCAGCCAGGAGGCTTCAGCGATTCCAGAATTGGGGTACCTAAAAACCATGCATTCAAGTCGGCGCGAGCCCCAGCGAGCGACGACCTGGCACGGAGGTTGCAGGATGTCGCCATTCTGGAATCGCTCTAACGCTCCTTGTTCTTTCAGCGCTGGGCAATCCGCAGCCAAACGGGAGTTCCACACTCAACGGATAGGAAAATGCTCTAGACTGAGGGACAGTCCACGAGGCTTCTGGATGCTTCACTCCGCTGAAACGCCGGCTGTTCTGCCCACGCCTCCCGAGGAGATTGCGGCGGCTCTGGAGCGCATCGTCGCCCTGCACGGACTGCCTCTGGAAGATCGCCTCTGGCTGGCCCGCCACGGCCAGGAGCTCCACGCCCAGGCCGGCGATGTGCTCTTTGACGAGGGCGCCCCGGCCGAGCGCATGATGCTGATCCTCAAAGGAGAGATTCACGTGCGCCGTCAAAAGGGCGGCTCCGTGGCGCTGTTTCTGGGCCGCGCCGGGCAGATGACCGGCCTGCTGCCGTTTTCGCGTATGACCAGGCACGGCGGCCAGGGCTTCGCCATCACCCCGGTCTGGGCGCTGTTGATCCACAAGACCATCTTCGACGAGATGCTGGCGGCTATTCCGTCGATGGCGCAGCGGGTCGTCTCCACGCTGCTCGACCGCGTCCGCGAGGTCACCCGCATCGAGCAGCAGGCGGAAAAGCTCACCGCGTTGGGCAAACTGGCCGGCAATCTGGCCCATGAGTTGAAGAATCCCGCTTCGGCGGCCCAACGCGTCGCATCCAGCCTGGCAGCCGAGTTGCGCGCCAACCGCGAGAACCGCTTCAAACTCGTCCGGCTCTGCCCCAACGAGGAGCAGATTGCGGCCATCGAGGCCTGGGAGAAGGGAATTCTCGATCGCGGCGCGCCCACTCCACCGACGGCCGGAGAATTCATCGCCCGCGAAGAAGCCCTGCGCGGCGAACTCGAGCGCCTCGGCTGCACCGCCGTTTGGGAGGTAGCTGTGCAACTGGCCGAGCAAGGGGTCACCCGCGACGATCTGGCCGCGCTGGGCGGCTTTCTCCATCCAGATGAGGCCTGTGTCCTGCTGCAACTCTTCGCCCGCTCCCTGCGCTTTTCGCGCTCGGTAGAGACGATGCTCCACTCCACCGAGCGCATCTTCGACCTCATCAGCGCCATCCAGATCTATTCGTCGATGGATCGCGCGCCGGTTCTGGAGGTCAATGTCCCTGCCGCTCTGGATGCGACCTTGCAGATGTTCCAGTCGCGCATGGGTGAAATCGAGCTGGAACGCGCCTATCAAGCCAATCTTCCTTGCATCAGCGCCTACGCCAGAGAGTTGAACCAGGTGTGGACGGCGCTGATCGAGAACGCTCTGGACGCGCTGGGCCAGCGCGGGCGGCTGCGCCTGTCTTGCCAGTTGGAGGGAGAGATGCTGATGGTCGAGGTGTGGAACTCCGGCCCCGGCATTCCCGCCGAACTGCAGAGCCGGGTCTTCGAGCCCTTTTTTACCACCAAGCCGCAGGGCCAGGGCCTTGGCCTGGGTTTGGACACTGCCTTGCGCGTGGTGCGCATGCACCGCGGCCACCTCAGCGTTCGTTCCGAGCCGGGCTCGACCAGCTTCAGCGTTCACCTGCCGCTCGACCAGTTGCAAGCCTACTGAGGCAGGTACAGATGAAAGCCCCTTCGTCCATCGAAACCGCACGCCTGCTGCTCCGCCGTCCCCTGCACAGCGATGCGCAGGCCATCTTTCACAGCTTTGCCGCCGACCCGCAGGTGACCCGCTACATGAGCTGGCCAACCCACCGCTGCGTGGCCGATACCTATGCCTTTATCGAGTGGAGCGACGCCGAGTGGGAGCGCTGGCCGGCAGGACCTTATCTGGTCTTTGCGCGCGACGGAAACGCGAAGAAGGTGCTGGGCAGCACCGGGCTGGCCATTACCTCAACCGACATCGCTACCACCGGCTATGCCTTAGCTCGTACCGCCTGGGGCCGTGGGCTGGCCACGGAAGCGCTGGGCGCCGTGGTGGAGGTTGCGCGCCGCCTCCACCTGAAGCAACTGCAGGCGATCTGCCATGCCGGCCATGCAACTTCGGCACGGGTGCTGGAAAAATGCGGATTCGAGCTCGATGGTTTGCGGGAAAAGCACAGCCTCTTCCCCAACCTCGCTCCCGGAATCCGTGCGGATGTTCTCGCCTACATCCTCCAGCTTTGAAGACGCTACTTCTCCACTTCCACGCCCCGCCAGAAGGCGACATAGCCCTTGATCTTGCGCGCCGCCGGCTTGGGATCGGGATAGTACCAGGCCGCATCCGGGTTGTCCTGCCCGTCGATCAGCAGGTTGTAGTACCGCGCCAGGCCCTTCCAGGGACAGGTCGAGGTAGTGCTGCTGGGAGAAAAATACTCCCGCTTGAGGCTGGATTCGGGAAAGTACACGTTCCCCTCCACTTCCTCCGTCGTCGCGCTCTCGGCAATCACCTTGCCGTTCCAGATTGCTCTTGCCATATCGTTTCCGCTTGAACCCACAAAAGATTCCCGCAAGAACCCGCAGCGCGGACTCCTCCGGTGATTGGATACGACCTTAGCAGAGATTGGCTCTTCTGGCGAGTCCCAGCCGCAATCGATGCACGCGGCTCACAACACCCGCATCCCAAACATACGTTCCGCCGCAAAGAGCACTACGGAGAGCGGCGTCCGCTCAGGCGCACCAAAATCCGGCCCGATCCATCCACCGAGGGCGGGGCCATTGAGGGCGGGATTGCTGCGCGGGAAATGCTCTATTTCGCCGCGACGATGCTGTCGATGTGGACGCTTTTCTTGGCGGCGTCGGTGGTCGCGGTGATGGTCACGTGGTCGCCGTAAAACTTCTTCACCGCCTCAGGATTGTCGATGGTCCAAACCGCTTTCTTGGCCTCGTCGACAAAGACCGGGGCCATGCCCATCTTTTCGATGCACTTCTTGACGCAATCGCCGCCGCTGCCGGCATGTTTGGCGCCGCACATGGAATCCGAGATCCAGCCATTGATCTTGGTTGAGTCGGCCGCCCGGGCCGCGACCGCGGAGAAGGCGAAGACCGCCAGCAACAGGGCACACAGACGCTTCATGACAACCTCCAGGGAAAGAGAGACGCTCCAATGACTTCCATGATGCTCCTCAAAAGAGGATGAATCAAGTCCAAAATGTGCGTTATTTTGCCGCCGCTTCCGGCTTTGCCGCCGGGCTCTTGCGCCGGCCTTCGACCGCCTTGCTCATCGCCTCGTAGCGCTCCTTGGCGGCGCTGAACCGGTTCACCAACTCCGAAGTCTTCACCATGAAAGAGGGATTCCGCTCGCGGATGCCTTCCAGGATGGGCGCGAACTTGGCCAGAAGATAGAAGCCCTCGCCGTTGCAATCGACAAACAGCTCGGCGGAGACGGCTCCGTGCAGCACCATGGCCGCCGCCATCTCCCAGTAAGAGAGCACCTGGCGCAAAAAGGCATTGTGCGGGTCTGCGGCATTCGAGGCCACGGCAAAATATTCATCGGCGGTCGCCGGCCAGAATTCGCCCGCAACCCAGGCGCGGGCCTGGCGCATCAGCGCCTCGGTGCGCAGTTCATACAGTCTGAGAATGATCTCGGCGTCGGCGGGGGTGGCAAGCATACGTTCCATAAGAGGTCTCCGATGCCCATCGTAGCACTTGCGGGCGCCTGCGGTGCGGCAGACGGCACCTGCTGTGCGGCAAACGCCTTCGGCCCGCCCGCGCTAGAAAACCGCGCGGGATCTGCGAAAGGCTTCGTAAAAGGTGGAGAGCAATTTGTGGACGGTTGCGCGATGCGGGATTTGGATCAGGCCGCCGTGGCTTTGGCAGCAGGGAGGGACTTCACCGACCCACCCGTCGCCGCTCCAGCCGCCAGTTCCTCGTCGCTGTAGTAGCGGCCGGACATGTCCATCTCCCCGGCGGCGAGACGCCGTTCCACTTCCGCAAGAGCCTTATCCACCGCATCGAGCTTCTGTTGTGAGGTCATCTGCTTCATGTCAACTCCTCGATGCGCGACCAGCGCTCTGAGTCATGAATGACGAGCGGCAATCCATCTTTACGGGTGGCGATCAGGATTCTGCTCTTGCCGCTATTATCGTAGATCGCCGCTGTATCCGCCAGAGGCAGATAGAGGTGGCGCATATTCCAAAGCCCGGTGAGGAATCGCCTGTAGATCGCTTCACGCGGAATATCGTGACCGCCCTGGCCTACTCTCTTGGCTACCCGCGCGATGGAATGTTCTGGCGAGGGCAGCCAAAAATAGTACAGTGTGATCATCCATCCGTTGTCTTTGCATTCTTTCAGATAAGGAATATACGACTTTCCTGAACAGGTCGTTTCCATAGCAAAGCTGCGACCGTCGCGGATGTTCTTCCGCATCCGTTCGATCAACTGCCTGCCTGCGGCCAGCGCTGCGGCGTCCACATTGGCAGGCGAAAGCTCGCGAGCGATTTCATCGGCATTCAGAAACTCGTGCAGTGCGAAGAACTCGGGCAAGAGCACATGGGCTGTGGTCGTCTTGCCCGCACCGTTGGGTCCGCCGATGAGAACGATCTCTTTCATGCTGGTTTACGCCCTGACCAGCGCCCTCCCGGCGCTCTTCTTTGCGGCGGTCTTCTTAGCTGCGGCTTTTACAGCCGTTTTGGCAGCGGCCTTTTCGACGACCGGTCCATGCGTCTCGGCGGTGGGTGGTGGCGGAGCGTCCCCAATGCGCTTCGAGTAGCTGCACTCGATGGCCGCCGCGGGCGCTGCTACGCTCTTTGCGCCGCGCTTTTTGGGTGCAGCCACTTCTTCCTCGACTGCCTTCTTCTTGTTGGGGCACTCCAAAAAGATCCCCGAGCGCAGCGTCTTCTCGACCAGATACGGGCTCTTGCATTCGGGGCATTTCTTGGCCACCGGCTTGTTATTGCTGGTGAAATCGCACTTGGGATAATTCGTGCAGCCCCAGAAGAGGTTGCCGCGCCGCGCCTTGCGCTCGGCCAGATCGCCCACCCCGCACTTGGGGCACTTCAAGCCCTCAATGATGTTCTGCTTGACGTACTTGCACTTGGGGTAGCCGGAGCAACTGACAAACTCGCCATAGGCCCCCTGGCGCAGCACCAGCGGCTTGCCGCATTGCGGACAGTCTTCGCCGGTGGGCTGCGGAGCGGCCTGCTTCTGCTGCTGCTTCTGGCTCAGCTTGCGGAAGGTCTTGCAGGGCGGATCTTCGTTGTACCCTGGGCAGGACATGAACATGCCGAACATTCCCCGCCGCAGGACCATCACCCGCCCGCAGTTATCGCAATACTCCTCCTGCTCGTTGGCTTCCTGCACTTCGGGAGTATTCAGATCCGGCTTGGCGGCGGTGTTCTCCTTGGTGAAGGTGCAGCTCATCGGGTCCTTCTTGTTATAAGCCGAACAGGCAAAGAAGGTGCCGAACTTGCCCCACTTCAGCAGCAGAGGCGAGCCGCAGAGGTCGCAGGTTTCCTTGGTCTTCACCTCCATCCGCTTGATGTCTTCCATATTCTCGCCGGCGACCTTCAACTCCTCTTCGAAGTGGTCGTAGAAGCCGTTGAGCAGGTCGGTCCACTTCTCCGTGCCTTCTTCGATGTCGTCCAGCTCTTCTTCCAGCTTGGCCGTGTATTGCGTGTCGAAAATATAAGGAAAATTCTTGACCAGCAGGTCGCAGACCACCATGCCGATCTCGGTGGGATAGAAGCGTCCGGCGATTTTGGTTACATACTCGCGGTCCTGGATGGTGTTGATGATCGAGGCGTAGGTCGAGGGGCGGCCGATGCCGCGCTCTTCCAGCACCTTGACCAGCGAAGCCTCGTTGAAGCGCGGCGGCGGCGAGGTGAAGTGCTGCTCGGGGTCCAGCTTCTCCAGATCGAGGGCCTTGACACCGTCCAGATTGGGCAGCTTGTTGGCGCTCTCGTCGTCGTCCTTTTTTTCTTCGGCGGCCTCGTAAACCTTGAGGAAGCCGTCAAAACGCTGCACCGATCCGGAGACGCGGAAGTCGTAGGTCTTGCCCGTCTTGGCGCTGACGGCGGCAATCTTGGCCGTGGTCACGTCGAAGATCGCCGGCATCATCTGCGAGGCTACAAAGCGCTGCCAGATCAGCCGGTAGAGCTTCAACTGCTCGTCAGTGAGGAAGCGGGCGATGGACTCCGGGGTACGCGCCGCGTCGGTGGGGCGAATGGCTTCGTGCGCATCCTGGGCAGCCTTCTTGCCCTTGTAGATGTTGGCTTCCTTGGGCAGATATTTCGTGCCCAGTTGCTTGGCGATCCACTCACGGGCGCCGGCGATGGCCTCGGGGGCGATGCGCGGAGAGTCGGTACGCATATAGGTGATAAGGCCGACCGGGCCTTCGGCGCCGATCTCGACGCCTTCATAGAGCCGCTGGGCCACGCCCATGGTGCGGCGCACATTGAAGCCCAGCTTGCTGGCCGCGTCGCGCTGCAACTGGCTGGTGATGAAGGGAGCGGCCGGTTTGCGCTGCTTTTCGGTGGCCTGCACCGAGACCAGCGACCAGCGTGCCTTCTCCAGGGCCGCCAGCACCGCGTCCATGGATTTCTTGTCGGGTAGGGCGCTCGAGATGAACTGCTCTTTTCCGTCCTTGTCCTTGCCGTTGGCCACCCGCGCCGTTTCGCCGTCGATGCCGGTAAAGCGCGCGGTGAAGCTCTTGGCGGACTGCTTCTCGGGATGCAACACGGCGTCCAGCGTCCAGTTTTCGACCGGCAGAAAGGCGCCGATCTCCCGTTCGCGCTCGACGATCAGGCGCACGGCGACGGTCTGCACCCGGCCGGCGGAGAGGCCGCGGCGCACTTTGTCCCACAGCAGCGGCGAGATCTGATAGCCCACCAATCGATCCAGCACGCGGCGGGTCTGCTGCGCGTCGACCAGGTTCTGATCGACGGCGCGGGCGTGCAGAAAGGCGTCCTGCACCGCTTTTTTGGTGATTTCGTTGAAGGTGACGCGCTGAATCTTCTTGCGTTCCTTGGCGGTGGTGCCCAACTGGATGGCCAGATGCGCCGCGATGGCTTCGCCCTCGCGGTCGGGATCGGGCGCCAGGAAGATGTGGTCGGCATTGGCTGCCGCCCGCTTCAACTGGCTCACAACCTTCTCTTTGCCGGGCGTGACGATCAGCGTGGGCGCAAAAGTGCGCCGTATCAGCTCGACGCCGATATCGTTCTTGGGGAGGTCCATGATGTGACCCACCGAGGCCAACACCTCGAAGCCCTTGCCCAGATACTTCTCAATCGTTTTCGCCTTGGCGGGGGATTCGACGATCACCAGTGATTTGCTCATTGCCATCCTTAATTCCTACACCACTCTAACCTGTCCAGCCGGTTGGGGAAGGAAACCGGGCGGGCGTGACTCGTTTCGCGACAGTTCGAACCTGCCGCAGCCGGGGCCGTTTTCTCCCTGCGGGAAAAGAGCCCTTAAAACTTGGACGCTACCACGGAACACCGTTGCACTTCCACTGGCGGCTCTCATTTTGTCCCGCGCCGTACCAATTAGGAGATTCAAAAAAGCCCATATTGAATCCAGGAAGAGAATTCTACGGCCCGAATTGCCAGCCCCAACTTTTCCCCCTCGGGGCGCTGCATCGCCAAGGAAACCTGTGAATGCACCATCGAAAATTGGTACACTTGCGTACGTAAGAGTACCAATTGGAGCAGCCATGGAAACGCAAAAGGTTGGCATCAGAGAGTTCAGAGACAAGTTGGCGACCTACCTGCTGGAGTCCGACAAGGCACTGGCCATCACCCGCCATGGCGACACCATCGGCTACTATCTGCCCGCGCGGCGCAAACGCAACGAGGCCGATCGCGAGGCCCTGCGTGAAGCCGGTGAGCGCATGCATTCGATGATGGAAGCCGCTGGAGTCACCGAGGATGAAATTATCGCGGACTTCCAAAGATGGAGGAGGGAGGGGCGGAAGTGAGCTCTACCAAAAGGCTCGCTCTCGATGCCAACATCCTTCTGCTCCGCGCGGCCTTTGGCTGCGGCATCGCCACCTGGACCAGTAATAGGACCGAGTTGTACCTGCGCGACGCATAGCTAATCTTCAAGATCTACCGCGCCGGTCTGTGAAATATTCTCGCGATGTTTGCTCGGAGAGATCTCCCAATCGTTCAACTGCCGCTCCTTCTTGCTGCCAAGAGGGACAGATTCGATCTGGTTAGACCGTTGGAGCGTGTTCCCCTTAAGGAAGGTCTGGATCGTGATGTGCGCGGCCATATCACCCTTAGTTGGTCCAATTCATCGGAGGCGCAGGGAATCCCAGGCCCCAAGAGTCGAACCCGGGATTTGGGCGTCAGTTTTGGTTTCAAGCCCAAGTGGAGTACCCCGATGGCGCGATGGAGAGATTCATTCGCCCGTCTGATTCTGAATCTTCCTGGCCACTACATGATATCCGGAACATAAGGAGTTGCGGGACTCCAGTGTTTTCTTCTTGCTGAGATAATAAAACATGGCCGGGTAAAGAACGATCTTCGCTAAAAAGGAGTGCCACATGGTTGTACAGGCAATACTGGCTCCCATCCAACTATAAAAATCACCCACGGTCTCCAGCGTTTCGATCTTGAATCCAGACTTGGCCAAAGAAACTTCATACCAATGGTCGCTGAATCCGCTATAGAAAAAGTAAGGCTCCATATGACGGAAGCAATTGCCGGGCGCGGTGAGAATCAGTGTACCGTCTCCCTTTAGTAGACGGCTGAATTCCTTGAGCGCATCCTGAGGGTTTGGGATGTGTTCGAATACCTCGGTGCAAAGTATGGCGTCGAAGATGCCGGGTTCCTCGGGAATGTCGCAGATGTCCCCGGTGTAATCCAACGGGCCATATTCATAGGGCCTCTTCTGGCCAGCATCCTCCCGCCCCAGCATCTGTCTATCGTCTACCGAGTACTGGCCAAAGTCCTGTGCCATATATCTAAGGTGACTGCAATCCTTTCTGTATCTTTGGCTGCCGCATCCAGCGTCGAGAATGAGACTGCCGGCCGGCAATGCGTTCAGCCGATCGATAACAAAGTCATCGCGCTCGAACTGATTGTTTATCTTTCTGCGAATACGGTTGCGCAGCCGGGTGATGCCAAATACACTCGATAACTTCATTGTTATGTCCATAACTATTCCCATGCGATGACTCCTGAGCGTCTGAAGTTTTACAATGCCTTGCCGCCAGCGGGGGGATATGCCGGAAGATGCTTCGCTTGCCTACCATCGTGGGCAGCATCGCGCGGCCATTTGCAGAATTTAGTTACGGTTCGTACAAGCTTTCTCAACTCTCCAACGAACTCAAACGCCACCGGAGCCGGGCAGAGAAAACGCCTCACGCCAACAGACGAGCCGGACGGATACTGGTTAGGTCCCTGAGGCCGCCACTCACATGGTCCGCACGTAATTCTTCCCTGGAAGGGCGCGGATGCGGCCTGCGATCTCCAACTCGAATAGAGCGGTAAAGACCTCGGAGGAGGTCAGTTGCGTCTCCAGTGCTTCAAGAATCTCATCCATTTGCAGGGCGGCGTCGGCCTTCAGCACCTCCAGCACCATGGCTTCTTCGGGGCGCAGCACCGGATCTGGAAGAATAGATGCGGTGGTGGGGGAAAGAGTTGCAGGTGGGGCATAGGAATCCAGTTCCAGCCGGATCTGCGAGGGCAGCTCCTCCCAAACGTCTTCCCAACTGGCCACCAGCTTGGCGCCCTGCTTGATGAGCGTGTTGGGGGTCCAGGAGTTGCGGCTGGTCACGTTGCCGGGAACGGCGAAGAGGTCGCGGTTCTGCTCGGCGGCGCAGCGGGCGGTCACCCGTGTGCCGGAGTTCTCGCTGGCCTCGACCACCAGCACGGCCACGCTCAGCCCGCTCAGGATGCGGTTGCGGCGGGGAAAGTTTTGCGGCGCGGGAAAGGTTCCCATGGGAACCTCGCTGACGATTGCTCCACCCAGCTCCAGAATCTCGGCGGCCAATTTTTTGTTTTCCTTGGGATAGACCACGTCGATTCCGGTGCCCCAGACGGCGACGGTGGGCATTCTGGCCACCAGGGCGCCGCGATGGGCCGCGGAGTCGATGCCGCGGGCCATGCCGCTCACAACCAGCAACTGCCGCGCCGCCAGGTCGCGCGCCAGCATCTCCGCCACTCCCAAGCCGTAGGGGCTGGGGTGGCGCGTTCCCACGATGGCGATGGACGACCGGCTGAGCAGGCCGACCGGGCCGCGCACCCACAGCACCGGCGGAGGGTCGTAGATCTCGCGCAGCCGCTCCGGGTACTCCGCGCAGCCGTAGGTCAAAATGGTCGCCCCCTGCGCCGCCACCCGCGCTCCCTCTTCTTCGGCCGCGCGGCGGGCTTTGCCGTCGAACAGGTACTGCGCCGCCACGGCGGGAAAGCGCAGCCCCTCCAACTCTGTCAGCCGCAGCGTAAGGATCTGGCTGGCCGCCTCCAATTGCTGCACGGCGTCGAGAATCCGCTTTGGGCCCAGTCCCGGCGTCAGCGCCAGCGCCAGCCAGGCCAAACGCTCCTCGTCCAAGGGGGGAACGGTTGCGGGTATCGGGTTTTGCGGACCGGTCGACATACAGGAGATTCTGTCCGAAAATTGTACAGGCGATCTCCGGCCCATGAACATGAAAAGAGGGATCGATCAGGAGCATAATGCCCGCTGCGTGCTCAGTTCCACGGCAGATTCAGCCGCAACTCCTGAATTTGCCGTATTCTATCTCGCAGTGTGAAGTGGGTCTCAAAGAAGGGAAGTGGGCATGAGCGAGGGCAGTCCGTTCACCATCGAAGAGTGCCGCCGCTTCTTTGCCGAAGAGATGCGCGCCGTGGCCGCGCTCGAATCGCCCGCCCTGATCCGCGCCTTTGCACGGGTTCCGCGGGAGCGCTTTCTGGGCCCGCCACCCTGGTTTGTGGCGCCGGGAGTCTCGCTCGGTCCCACCCACTACCGGCCCACAGAGGACCCGCGCGATCTCTATCACGACCTGCTGGTGGCCCTTCACCCGGCGCAATTTTTGAATAATGGGCAGCCCAGCGTGGTGGCCCGGCTCATCGCCTCTCTGGACCTCGGCCCCGGCAGCCGCGTCCTCCATATCGGCTGCGGAGCAGGCTATTTTACTGCCATACTGGCCGAGACGGTGGGCGAGCAAGGCGCCGTGCTGGGAATCGAGATCGAAGCCGATCTGGCTGCTCAGGCCGCGGTCAATCTGCGCGCCTATCCCCAGGCGACAGTTCTCAACCGCGACGGCGCGCACTTCGACCCCGGTCCCTGCGACGCCATCCTGATCAACGCCAGCGTGACCCATCCCTACCCTGCCTGGCTCAACCGGCTCAGCGAGGGCGGCGTTCTCCTGTTGCCGCTGGCCGTGGCCCGCTCGGGGACCGCCAACGACGTGCTGGCCATGCGCATCGAGCGCCAGGATTCGGGATTTGCCGTCGCGCCGGTCTCGATTCTGACCCTCTACCCCTGCGCCGGCCTGCGCGACCCCTCCATCCAACTGCTGCTCAACCATGCCTTCGAGAATCATGCGATGCTCCGCGTCCGCTCCCTGCGCGTCGATCAGCACCCGCAGACGGAGACCTGCATCGTTCATGCCCCCGCCTATTGCCTCAGCTCTCTCGATCCCGAGACCATCCCCGGCGTCTCCTGATCCCTCCTAAAATCCTCATGAGTCGTCATCCTGAGTGCCGCGCAGGATTTGCGGTTGCTCTTCTCTGTGCAGTTTTTAGCGCACGGGCCAACGGTTGGAGCCGAGTCCCTTCCCCCGCTTGCTACTCTAAGAGAACGTGAGCTCGATCCCTCAACCTCGTCTGCGCATCGCCGCCATCCGCTTCCTCAATCCCGCGCCGCTTATGTGGGACTTCGAGCACCCTCCCCTCGACCAAGAGCTTTCCGGCCGCTACCACATCGACTGGATGCTGCCCTCGGAGTGCGCCGACCGGCTGGCCGCGGGTCAGGCCGACATCGGCCTGATTCCCATCGCCGCTCTGGCCGTCCATCCTACGCTGCGCATTCTGCCCGGCTGCACCATCGCCTCCAAGGGCCGGGTGCGCTCGCTGTTGCTGGTGCGCCGCGCCCGCCAGCCGCTGGCCGAGGTGCGTTCGGTGGCGGCCGACACCGCCAGCCGCACCACTGTCGCCCACGCCCGCATCCTCTTCCGCCATTGGACCAACCCGGATGTGCCGTTCCTCCCCATGGCTGCCGACCTGGACGCCATGCTGGCTCGCGCCGATGCCGCCATCCTCATCGGCGACCCCGCCCTGCTGGCCCTGGAGGAGCAGGCCAAACGCTTCGAACGCAGCCAGGAGGAGTTGGTCTACCACGATCTGGCCGCCGAGTGGCGTGCAATGACCGGCTTGCCCTTTGTCTCGGCCGTCTGGGGTGCTGCGCCGGGCAGTCTTCTAGACGGCAGCTCTCGGGCCGAACAAATAAGGGAAGATTTCATCCGCTCCCGCGATCATGGCTTAGAGAATATCGACGCGCTGGTGGCCGAGTGGTCGGGCCGCATCGCTCTGCCGGAAGCGACCATTCGCGCCTATCTCACCACCAATATCCATTACATTCTGGATGACGACTGCCGCGAGGGAATGCGCGCTTTCTTCCGCCTGGCAGCGGAGGCGGGGATTCTGCCTGCGTACAGCCTCCCCGGCGGCATATAACAGTTCGCAGTAACAGCCGTCCACCGGCCTCGCCGTTCCACGGTAGAGGATACACGGGGCGCCCCACCCTCGCCGCGTCTTTGTTTTTTGCGGCTAGGGTGGGATCGCATGAAGGCCTACGATCATTATTCTTATGAACAATATACGATTTTCTGGTATGCGGGAACCAAAAAACGCCGCTCGTGACGGGGTTTATCCGCAGAAAGCGCTGCTGTTTCAACCACATCCTTTGCCTGATTGCGAACTCAGGCCAACGCAGCGGAGTGCTGGAGCAGGCCCAACTCGCCGCCCAGCCGTTCCAGGCGGGCGCGGGTCGCGGCGCTGGGCGGCACCAGCGGAAGGCGGACGTGATCCGAGCACCGGCCCATCAGTTGCAGCATCGTCTTCACCGGAGCGGGATTCGACTCCCAGAAGTTGGCCTCGAAGAGTCCTGCATAGCGGCGCTCCAACTCGCGAGCCTGGGGCCAGTGGTTGTTGAGCGCGGCGCGGATCATCAGCGCCACCTCTGCCGGAGCCTCGTTGGCGGCCACGCTGATCAGGCCATGCGCGCCGATGCCGACGGCGGCCAGCGCCAGGTTGTCGTCGCCGCTGAAGATCTTGAAGCCGCTGGGCAGGGTGTGCACCAGTTCGGCGATCTGGGTCAGCTTGCCGCTGGCCTCCTTGATGGCCTGAATGTTGGGCGCGGCGGCAGCCAGGCGGACAACCGTGGCCGGCTCCAGATTGGCGGCGGTGCGGCCGGGAACGTTGTAGAGCGCCACCGGCAGCGGAGCGACTGCCTGGGCCAGCGCCAGAAAGTGCTGGAACTGTCCCTCCTGTGTGGGCTTGTTGTAGTAGGGATTGGCCGAGAGCACGGCGCTGAGGCCGCGAATCGGACGCAGCAGAGCCGCCTGGCGCAGCAGAGCCTTGGTTGAGTTGTGGGTGCAGCCGGCCCACACCGGCACGCGTCCAGCGGCCGCCTCGACCACCAGCCGGACCACGTGCAGCCACTCGTCTTCTTCGAGTGTCGCCGCCTCGCCGGTCGAGCCGCAGGCTACGAGAAAGTCCACGCCGGAGTTGATCTGCCAGTTGACCAGCGCCGCAAGCGCCGCCTCGTCGATCGATCCGTCCGCCTGAAATGGCGTCACGATAGCTGTACCGCAACCAATGGTTTCCATCACAAAAAAAGTGTATAACGAGCGGGCTGCGGCTGGCCCGGAGAAAAAATGCAGACCTCCGGCGGTTAGGTACTCTTCGCCGCCCGATAGCTTCGCCACGGGGTTTGCACCTTGTAGCAGGGAGTGGCGGTGACGTAGGCTTTGCTGACGCCGAGCAGCTTGCGGCGGACCAGCCAGGCGACGGCGCTTTGCGCAGAGCTCTTGGAGACGCCGATGGACTCGGCCAGATCCTGGTAGCTGATCTGCACCGCCGCCTCGCGGCGCTGCTCTTCGCCGGCCAGCCACAGGTAGACCAGAAAGCTCACCGGCCTCTTGTCGTGCCCGACCAGGTCGCGCATCAAAGCATCGGTTACATAACTGTCGAAAGTGGGCATAGCTATACCGATCACGAGTATAGCAATATCAACACGATTGCAATTTGAAAACTGAATAGTTATATTCCGGAAATCTCAGCAGGGAGGGTTTCCATGATCCGAGGCATCAAGATCGTCAGCATTCCCGTGCGCAACCAGGATGTTGCGCTGAAGTTCTACACCGAGCAAGTGGGATTCAAGGTGGCAACCGATCAGGCCATGGGTCCGGGGCAGCGCTGGATCGAGCTGCTGATTCCCGGTTCCGATGTCAATCTGGCGCTGTTTACCCCCGAAGGACACGAGAATCGCATCGGCAGCTTTCAGCCAGTGACCTTCTGGTGCGACGACGTCTTCGCCACGGCCAAGCTGCTCGAGTCGCGCGGCGTGGAGCTGGCCGCACAGCCCAAGAAAGAGGTCTGGGGAACGATGGCCATCTTCAAAGATCCCGATGGCAATCAGTTCGTCTTTTCCAGCAGATGAGGCGCAGCTAGCGGCTGGACTTAACCATCTGGGAAGTGTATTGCAGGACGTTCGTTGGGAGCACCGGACTCGACTTGTCGAGTTTTGACAGGCTTGATCGGAGCCGTTCATGAGGAGCATTTCGGCTCGCCTGGTGGAGTTACGGCTGGTCTGAACAGGTCGCGCCAACATCAGCCCCGAAGGGGCGGCGCGAAAGTAGCCCAGGGCAAGCGTAGCGCGGCCCTGGGAAAGAGGTCGAAAATGAATCTCAGCCCCGTAGGGGCGCTGCGAAAAACCTCTTGTTCATAAAAAGTCCAGCGATTCGTGGAGTTCTCAGGCGGCCACGACTTCGATGCGCTCTTCGGGGGCTTCGCCTTCTGGTCCCACCACGATCTTGACGGCGCGCCCCAGACGGAGCAGGCAATCCATCATCTTCATTTCGCTGACGCCGCGGAACTGCCCGCGCAGCATCTTCGAGAGTTTGGGCTGAGTCAGGCCCAGCACCTTCGCCGCCTGCTGCTGGCTCCATCCCCGCTCGCGCAGAATCTCGCCGATCTGCGAAACCAGTTGCACCTTCACCAGCATATCCGCGGCGTCGGGAAAGCCCAACTGCTGTTAAACATTCAAGCTGTTTTCCGCTTCGCTCACCGCTACGCTCCAACTGGTTTTCAGGTTGTGACTCGATCCGAATCATGAGTTCTGCAGGTGTGGCAGCAGGGCGACGCGAATCTTGTTGCGCTTGGCGACCTGCCATAGGTCATACTTCGCTTGCATGCGCAGCCAGACCTCGGGCGAGGAGGTGCCGAAGGCCGCGGCCAGGCGCACCGCCATCTCCGGCGAGACAGCGGCCTTGCCATTGAGCACACGCGAGAAGGTCACACGGCCCACGCCCAAGTGCTCGGCGGCGGCCGAAACCGTCATCTCGCCCAGATACTCGCGAATTACTTCGCCGGGATGCGGGGGATTGTGCATACGCATGGCAGGCTCCTTTCAGTGATAGTCCTGGTAATTGACCAAGATGGCGTCTTCGCCCTCAAAGCGGAAGGTGAGACGCCAGTTTCCGCTCACCATAATCGACCAGTGATCCCGGAGGTCGCCGTGCAAGGGATGGAGCCGCCATCCGGGCGATTTCATATCCTCGGGCTCACTCGCATCGTCAAGCATTGCCAACTGGAGTCGCAACCGTGCGGCGTGCTGCGCCTGAATCCCCGCCAACGACCCGGTGCGAAAAAACTTCTCCAGCCCCTTGTGTGCGAAGCTCTTGATCACAGTGACAATGTATCGCTAAGCGATACAGATGTCAAGATGGTCCTCTGTACCGCAGCTAGCGGCTGGACATAATCATCTGCGAGGCGTGCTGGAGGCTTGTTTCGGTGACCGTGGCGCCGCTCAACATGCGGGCCACTTCGTGGGTGCGGGCCTGCTCGTCGAGCAGCAGGATCTGCGTCTTGGTGCGCCCCGAGGACTCGCGCTTGTCGATGAGGAAGTGGTGATCGGCGAAGGCCGCGATCTGCGGCAGGTGGGTGACGCATAGAACCTGCTGGCCGCGGCTGAGAGCCTTGAGCTTCTGTCCCACGGCTTCGGCAGCGCGCCCGCCGATGCCGATGTCGATCTCGTCGAAGACCAGCGTCCGCGGGGTGGGGCTTTTGGTCTTGGGCCGCAGCGCGCCGTCCTCAACCGTCACCTTGAGAGCCAGCATGACGCGGCTCATTTCGCCGCCGCTGGCGATCTCGTGCAGGGCCTTGAGCGGCTCGCCGGGGTTGGTCGAGATGCGGTATTCGACCTCGTCCCAGCCGGCGCCGGTCCAGTGGGCGAAGGCGTCGTTCGAGTGCACGGCGACCTCGAAGCGCACCTTCATGGCCAGGGAGTTGATCTGCGTCTCGGCCAGCGCGGCCAGCTTGAGGGCGGCGGCATGGCGCTCGGCGCTCAGAGCGGCGGCGGCGGTCCGATAGGCGGACGCAGCCTCTTCGACGGCCTTGCGCAGGGAGCGCAGCAGCTCGTCGCGGTCTTCGACCTCGGCCAGTTTGCGCGCTGTCTCCGCGCCAAAGGCGATGATCTCGGCGACGCTGTGGCCGTACTTTCTTTTCAGGCGGTCGAGCAGGGCCAACCGGTCTTCGATCTCGGCCAGACGCTCGGGCGAGGCGTTGATGCCTTCGGCGTAGTCGCGCAGGCTGGCGCTGACGTCGCCCACCACGGCGCGGGCGCTCTGCAACTGAGCAACGGCCTCGCTGAAGCGGTTGTCGTAGCGGGCCAGCTCCTCGACGTTGCGCAGGGCGGCGCGCAGGCCCACTTCGGCGGATGCTCCGCCTTCATAGAGCTGATCGAAGGCCCCCATGGCGGCGGTGTAGAGCTTTTCGGCGTTGGCCAGAACGCGCTTTTCCGTCTCCAGCGCCTCGTCCTCGCCGGCAACCAGGTGGGCGCTGGCGATCTCCTTCGTCTGGTAGCTCCACAGGTCCACCATGCGCAGGCGGTCCTGCTCGCCCTCGAGCAGTTCGTCGAGCTTGCGGCGGGCTTCGCTCCAGAGAGCGTGGGCCGCTGTGATCGCGTCGAGCGAGATCCCGGCGAAGCGGTCCAGCAAAATGCGCTGCTGGGTCTGGTCGAAGCTGGAGAGCGTCTCGCTCTGGGCGTGCACCAGGGCCAATTCGGGAGCCAGTTGCTTGAGCACGGTGACGGTGGCCGGCTGATTGTTGACGAAGACGCGTCCCTTGCCGGTCGCGAGAATCTCGCGGCGCAGGATGATCTCGTTGCCCTCGGCGTCGATGCCGTTTTCTTCGAGGATGGCCTCGGCCCCCGGCGTGGTCTCAAAGACGCAGGAGACGACCGCCCGGTCGGCGCCGTGGCGCACCACTTCGACCGAGGACTTGCCGCCCATCAGCAGGGCCAGCGCGTCTACAAGGATGGATTTGCCCGCGCCGGTTTCGCCCGTCAGCAGGTTGAGCCCCGGCCCGAAGACGGCGATGGCGTGATCGATGACAGCGTAGTTCTCGGCGCGCAGCTCGACAAGCATAGATGGCTTCCAAATCAAACGAAATCAGGAGCTTGGTTTACCCGCCACGGCCGCGTGGCGGAAGGTTGATTGGTTCCTGTCAACGATGTTGCTTTCCCACCCTAGCCGCAAAGACAAAAGCGCGGCGAGGGTGGGGCACCCCGATGATCCTCGCAAGCGCATTCGAGCGCAGCATAGCAGGTTTGGGATCCATTTTGAGACACCGAGTGGTGGGACGCGGCGGCGAGGGCATCCAATCGATAACTTGGAAGCGCTTCCATGGTCTGATACCGTTGAAGACTGAGGTGAATGTCGATTTTGACTGCGGCTTGGTTTCTTCTTTTGCAGACGGACAGCGGCGCGGGCGCACCGGCGGGGCCGGCCCCCACTTCGGCGCTGCTGGAGATGGTCCAGAACAGCGGCCCGGTGGCTCTCTGCGTGCTGGGAGTGCTGCTGCTGGCCAGCGTCTACTCCTGGACCGTGATTCTGGGCAAGGCATCGGCATTCGGCAAGGCCACCACGGAGAGCCGCAAGTTTCTGCGCGCCTTCCGCAACGCCACCCGCTTGCAAGAGATCGCGCAACTGAGCCTGGAGTTCAAGAACAGCCCGCTGGCGCAGGTCTTTGAAGAGGTCTACGAGACCTACAAGCGGCAGACCGGGGGCAGCGGCGCACCGCGCAGCCTGACCTCCCTGGAGCGCTCGGCGCAGACCGCGGCCAGCGAGGCCGTCACCACTCTCGAGCGGCGTTTGACCTGGCTGGCCACCATCGCCCAGGCCAGCCCCTTCGTGGGCCTCTTCGGCACGGTGATGGGCGTGGTGGACTCCTTTCACGGACTGGGCACGGCGGGCGCGGCCACGCTGCGGGCCGTCGCTCCCGGCATCAGCGAGGCGCTGATCACCACCGCCGCCGGACTCTTTGTGGCCGTGCCGGCGCTGATCGCCTACAACCAGTTCAATGCGCGCATTCGCGTCTTTGCCGCGGCCACCGACGATTTCTGCCGCGAGTTGCTGAACTCGCTCGATGAGATTCCGCCGCGAGCCGCGCAGACGCCGCGCGTGCCCAGCCTCTCCGGACCCGCGGCGACCGCACCCTCCGCTGCCCCCGAAGCCACCCGGGAGGTGGACCGTGGCCTTTACAAGTAACACCGGCCAAACCCGTTCCGCGCTGGCGGAGATCAACATCACTCCGCTGGTGGATGTGGTGCTGGTGCTCTTGGTGATCTTCATGATCACCGCCCCGGTGTTGCAATCGGGAATCGAAGTCAACGTGCCCACGACCCGCACCGTCAAAGAGATTACCGAACAGCGGACGGTGCTGACCATCGACCGCGAACAGCAGATCTTTTTGGGCGATCAGCCGGTCAACATTCATGAATTAGCGCAGCGGCTGCGCGCTTCCGGCGACCCCAACAAGCACATCATCTACCTGCGCGCCGACGAGCGCGTACCCTTTGGCGCCTTCGCCAGCGTGATGGACGTGGTCAAGCAGGCGGGGATCACCAACATTTCCATCGTGACCCAGCCGCTGGAGGAGAAGAAGTAGCGGGGTTGGCGGAGATAGCGGGGTTGGCGCGGCTGGTAATCCGGCCCTGTTGCAAGGCAGCAAAAAACAACCGCAGATCCTTCACTTCGTTCAGGATGACAGTTTTTGGTTCAGGATGACCGTTTTTGGTTCAAGGTAACAGTTTTCGTTCAGAATGGAAGTTTTGGTTCAAGATGACAGTCTTCGTTCAGGATGACAGCTTTTTTGTTGGGTTTGACGTGCCTGGGTAGATCAATGGCAGGTTGGTGGATGATCGAGTTGGCGGACCATCAACCAGTGGGAAAACCCTCCCGCAGGGAGGGCGCGAGAATAGCCCAGGGTGAAGCGCAGCGAAACCCTGGGAAAGGCAGCAAAAAATGATCTCCGTCCCGTAGGGACGGATCGAAAGCCGAATCGAAACGTCGAATATACGTTTCGATTTGGGTCCAAAAGCCGGTAGGGAACCCAAGGACCGGCAATGAAATCTCCAATTCCCTGGAGCACGAAGAGAGGATGAGCACCCTGCTGGAAGGCGATGAGCAACTGGAGCGGGAACTGACGCCGGAGCCGATGGCCGCGCCCGCCGTGGGCTCGCTTGCGCTCCATGCGCTGATCTTCGGCAGCATTGTGCTCTATGGCCTGGTGGGCGGACTCTTTCATCACAACGTGTGGGGCAGCGAGCAGGCCGGCGGGGCCATCGAGGTCAAGATGACCAGCGCGCTCCCGTTGCCCAGCGATCAGCCCCCCAACGAGAACGTGCTGGCCACCGAGACTCCCAGTCAGGCTCCCGCCGAACCCGCCGCCAAGGAGCAGAAGGCCGTCGAAGAGACCGCCATTCCCATCGCCGGCAAGCAGAAGAAAGAAAAAGAAAAGAAGACAGCTCCCAAGACGCAAAAGCACCAGCCCGAACCCCAGCAGGACAATCGCGCCCGCTACGGCGAGCAGGCGGGCAGTTCCATTGCGCGCTCCACGCAGGCCCAGGCTGCGCCGGGTCCGGTTTCCGTCAATGTGGGCGACTTCGGCGCGCGCTTCGGCTATTACGTCAGCAACATCGAGCGCAAGATGGACGCCAACTGGTACAAGCAGGTAGTGGACCCGCGCACCCCCAAGGGCACACGGGCCTACATTGTCTTCACCATTCATCGCGACGGCAGCGTGGGCGAGATCAAGCTGGACCGCTCCAGCGGCGTGCCCACGCTCGACCGCTCCTGTTTGCAGGCGGCGCAGCGCGTCGATTCCTTCGGAAACCTGCCGCCGCAATATACCTATAGCACCTTGCCTACGTCTTTCTATTGCGAGTATTGAGACCTTTCGCAGCGACTACGGCGTCATCCACCGAAGCTGGCCGTCCGCGCACGTAAAATGGGGTAGACGGCAATCGCGCGCCGCACTGGTGCTGTTTTTTCTGCCTGGCTCCGGAGGGACCGGCACGGGCGGATCGATTTGGCGTTTTCTCAGGAGGGACTGCGCAGCATGAAAGCTGATTCCCGGCTACTTACTTTTACTCTGGCTCTTCTTAGCGTATTCGTCGCCGCCCCTCTGGGCGCGCAGGACTGGGTTCACACCGGCACCAACCTGGGCAACGAGCGCATTCGCATCGCCGCGGCGGATTTCAAGCCTGTGGGCGCAGACCCGCAGACGCCGGTCCTGAAGGCGGCCTTCGACACCACGCTCTACAGCGATCTAGCCAACGCCGGCATCTTCGATCTGGTTTCGAAAAGCCTGGCGCCGCAAGCCACACCCGGCTCTCCCCAAGAAATGAATCTGGCTCCCTGGGCCAGCGCCCCCGCGAATGCCGCCATGGTGGCCTTTGGGGCGCTCGCTGCCACCAATGGCCGTCTGACGGTCTACGGCTGGCTCTTCGATGCGCACAATGCGGCCAGCCCGCAGGTGCTGGCCAAGCAGTACAACGAAGCGGCCAGCCAGGAGGCGGCGCGGACCATCGCCCACCGCTTTGCCGACGAGATCGTTCTGCGCCTGGGCGGCGGCATCGACGGCATCGCCGAGACCAAGCTCTACTTTGTCAGCTCGCGCTCGGGCAGCAAAGAGATCTGGGCCATGGATTACGACGGCCAGAATCAGCACCAGGTCACCCATTTGGGCAGCATTGCTCTCTCGCCGCGCATCTCGCCCGACGGTTCGCGCATCGCCTTCAGCGCCCTGAGCAGCCAGGGGTGGGCGATCCGCATGTTCTCGCTGGAACTGGACCGGCTGGTGGCCTTTCCCGCCGGCGGGGTGGGCGGCGCCAACTACTCGCCCGCCTGGAGCGGCGATGGCAGCAAGCTGGCGTTTTCCTCATCCCGCTCCGGCGACCCGGAGATCTGGGTGGTCGACGCAGCTGGCGGCAATGCGCACCGCGTAACCGATTTTGTGGGGCCGGATATTGCGCCCACCTGGAATCCGCGCAGCAACGCCCAGATCGCCTGGGTCAGCGGCCGCACCGGGCTGCCGCAGATCTACACCATGGACGCCGACGGCGCCAACATTCAGCGCCTGACCGACGGCGGCTACGCGATCTCCCCATCGTGGGCGCCCAACGGGCAGTTCCTCACCTTCAGTTGGAACCGCAAGTACGGCCCCGGAGCTCCCGGCGGGCAAGACATCTACGTCATGGACATCGCCAGCAAGCGCTGGCTGCAACTGACCCACGAGGCCGGCTCGAACGATTACCCCAGTTGGGCGCCCGATGGCCGCCACATCGTCTTCGAGCGGGCCATCGGCGGTCATGCCGAGATTTGGACCATGCTGGCCGACGGCACCGAGCAGCACCAGTTGACCCATACCGGCAACAACTTCATGCCCAACTGGAGCTGGAAGTGAGCGAAGCAAGCAGTGTGTCTCACGCAAATCATCGTTTATCTGCTTTGAAAGGGCACGGCTTTACATGGTGCGGAAAAACTTTATCGCAAGCGGCGTTTTGAAAGGGCACGGCTTTAGCCGTGCCGTAAGTGGAGCAAAATGATGAGGGCTTTAGCCCCTGAGGGAAGCCTTTTTACGAAAACATGCCATTCGCTGTGAACGGGACGACCAGTATTGCAATGGTCACAACGAGCGGCGTCACCGGCGTGAGCGTTGCAAAAGTCTGGAATCCAAACTGCGTAGGGGCGGTACAAATGCATTTTGCAACGTTTCAGGACGCTTTGCTTTCGATTCAAGTGCATACGGGCCAGTAGCAGCCCGCTTTTCTGCACTAGAATGTTTAGGTCGCCGGATTTCTCCGCAAAGGCACTGCAAGGGAGAGGGGCGATCGACCTGCCGGAGCAGAAGTTCGCCTCCAGCGAATCCCGCTGCCGGCGATGACACAACACGTTTTACCGAGAGACTGGCGGCTGCCAGCGTTGAGATTCGCACCCATTGAACCGGCGCACAGAGATCGGACCGGGAGCGGAGCATCGGCGTCAGGATAGATCGGATCGCCCGGAAATCACTCTTGAAGTTGCGGAAGGAGTTCACCCTTGAAAACCAGCACTCGCATTTCGATCATGGTTGTTTCACTCGCTGCCCTGGTTGCCGTATCCGGTTGCAAAAAGAAGGAAGCGCCGCTGCCCTATGCCGAAACGGCGCCCATGGCTGCGCCCGCCCCCGCGCCCACGGCCATGATCACGGCTACACCCAACGTGATCTCGGCGGGCGACCAGGTGCAGCTCTCCTGGCGTACCGTGGACGCCACCAGCGTCTCGATTGACGGCATCGGCGATGTGCCCAGTTCGGGCGTCAAGACCGTTTTGCCCACCGCTTCCACCAGCTATCGCCTGGTGGCGCGCGGCGCTGGCGGCACGGCCGACGCTACGGCGCGCGTGACGGTCAATCCGCCCCCCGCTGTCAGCGTTCCGGTGACCAGCATGAGTGAAGAAGACGCGTTCAAGGCCAACGTGCAAGACATCTTCTTCGACTACGACACCTACGACCTCCGCGACGATCAGAAGGCCAAGCTGGCGCACGACGCCTCCTATCTGAACACCCATGCGGAGGCCAAGGTGGTCATTGGCGGCTACTGCGACGAGCGCGGCTCCAACGAGTACAACCTGGCGCTGGGCCAGAAGCGCGCCGACGCGGTCAAGGACGCTTTGGTCGCCGCCGGTGTGGCTCCCACTCGCCTGCGCGTCATCAGCTACGGCAAAGAGAAGCCCTTCTGCTCCGATTCGACCGAGGAGTGCTGGCAGTCCAATCGCCGCGGCGGATTCACCGTCGACCGGTAGTCCTATGCGGACGGCTGGAGGCGCTTCGTACAAGCCGAGTGTTTCCGCTTTCTCAACTCGCGTTCCGGGCCTTCTCTTCCAGGCTCGGAACGCTGCTTGACGGGTTCAGAGCGTCAGTTCCTAACCCCTAACCCCTGGTCCCTAGCCCCTGTTTCAAAGGTGAAGAATGCAGACCGTTTCCCCGCTTCGCAATCGAATTCTGACCGTCACCGCGCTGGTTTTTCTCCTGGTCTCGATGCCTCGGCCGGCCCATGCCGCCTCCAAGGAGATCATCGAGTTGCAAACCCAGGTGCAGCAACTGCTGGATCAGGTGCAGCGGCTGCAATCGACCATTGACGCGCGCATGGGCATTTTGCAGCACTTGGCCGAGCAGACCGCCGACGACGCCAACCGCGTCACCGCGACGGTCACGGCGCTGCAGCAAAAGCTCAATACGCAGGGCGACAGCGTCAGCGGCAAGATGGACACCGTCTCCGGACAGGTGCAGTCGCTGAACGATTCGGTGGACGAACTGAAGACCCGCATTGCCAAGCTGGACAAGACCATGCAGGAGATGCAGGCGCAGTTGCAGGCGCTCCAGCCGCCGGCTGCTCCTGCGCCCACGGCCAACCCGGACGGAAGCGCCCCAACTCCCGGCGCACCGGCGGCAGGCCCGGCGGCCAGCAACCAGGCCCCGCCCATGCAGGAGACCTTCCAGGCCGGTCTGCGCGACTACAACGCCGCCAAATATGACGTTGCCGCCGGCGAATTCCAGGACGTGATCCACTACTATCCCATGGACGATCTGGCCGGTCAGGCCTACTTCTACCTGGGCGAGATAGCCTTCCACAACCAGCGTTATACGGATGCCGTGAAGGCTTACAACTCGGTTCTGGAGGGCTTCGCCGGCAGCTCCCGCGCTCCCGCCGCGCAACTGCGCAAGGGCCTGGCCATGCTGGCCATGAAAGACCGCAAAGACGCCGGCATCCACGAACTCCGCCTGCTCATCCAGCGCCATCCGCAAACCCCCGAAGCCGCCCAGGCCCGCGCCAAGCTCAACGCGCTGGGGGTGAAGATCGTGGCGAAGTAAAGAGGGCCGCTGGGGGATTGCGAAGAGGCAAAGCGAACAATGCAGGCTCTTCGATTCCCTTTCGCTTCGCTCAGAGTCCCAATAAAGAAAGCTGAACATGCCGTGTTTCACCGCGCCCTTACAGGGCGCGAGGCTGATTTTGGCAGCCTTCCCAGGGTTCCGCTGCGCTCCACCCTGGGCTATTTTCGCGGCCTCCCTCCGGGAGGCAATGTAAGCAGTTCATTTGCCGCCTAACTCGCGTCGCGCATGGTTGTCTCCCGAAAATCACACTTTCTCGAATTGCATCCGCAGATCCTTCGCTTCGCTCAGGATGACAGTTCTTGATGAAGCAAAAGCCCCGCCGGAGCGGGGCTTTTGCAGGTTGCAGCAGGGAGCGGCGCAGTTATGCGAGGCTGGCCATGAGGCTGTCAAACGTTGACTTGGGCGGCTTGGTGAGCGCCTCCGGCAGCGATCCCAGGGCTTCGTCGACCACATTGAGCTGATCGATGAAGGTAGGCTTCTCGGTGTCGATGTAGAAGACGCCGGTCAGGATCTCGTCCTTCTCCGCAGACTCCATCAGGGTGCGCACGGCGTTGGCCTTGTCGGTGGGATCGTAGTCTTCCAGCAGCTTGCGCAGCTTCATGCTGGAGCCGTCGTGCATCTCCACGTCGTAGACTTCGCCCGAGTTATAGTCCACCTCGATCTCCTCGAAGCTGGCTACAAAGCCCAGTTCGTTGATCGGCTCGTCGTTCTCCTGCATGAACTTGTAGCTCTTGGTGGAACCCTCGTGGTCGTTGAAGGTGACGCAGGGGCTGATCACATCGAGCAGCACCGTGCCCTTGTGCGAGATGGCCGCTTTGAGCATGGTCAGCAGTTGCTTTTTATCGCCGCTGAAGGACCGGCCCACAAAGGTCGCGCCCAACTGAATGGCCATGGCGCAGGTGTCGATGGGAGGCAGTTCGTTGATGACGCCGGTCTTGAGTTTGCTGCCGATGTCGGCGGTGGCCGAGAACTGGCCCTTGGTCAGTCCGTAGACGCCGTTGTTCTCGATGATATAAATCATGGGCAGATTGCGGCGCATCATATGCACGAACTGGCCCATGCCGATGGAGGCGGTGTCGCCGTCGCCGCTGACGCCGATGGTAGTCATCGTGTGGTTGGCCAGGATGGCTCCGGTCGAGACAGCCGGCATGCGCCCGTGCACGCTGTTGAAGCTGTGCGAGCGGATCATGAAGTAGGCCGGGCTCTTGGACGAGCAGCCGATGCCGCTCATCTTCATCACCCGCTCCGGCTCGACGCCCATTTCGAACATCGCTTCCACGATGCGTTCGCTGATGGCGTTGTGGCCGCAGCCGGCGCACAGTGTGGTCTTGCCGCCGCGATAGTCCAGGATGGGAAGGCCGATGTGGTTGAGCTTGGGTGTAGAAACTGCAGTCGCCATTTAGAGGCCCTCCCGCACAACGAACTCTTCGGTGATGGTGCGCGCATCGATGGGCAATCCGCCGTAATAGAGAATGCTGCGCAGCTTGACGGTCTGCTCGGCGGCCAGATCCAGCTTGAGCAGGCTGGCCATTTGCGCGTCGCGATTCTGCTCGACCACGTAGACGCGTTCGTGAGTGGCCACAAAGTCGTGGATCTCATGCGCAAAGGGGAAGGCGCGGACGCGCAGATAATCCAGCTCCAGGCCGTGCTCCTTGCGGATCTGGTCGAGGCTTTCGCGCAGCGCGAAGTCGGTCGAGCCATAGGCGATGAAGCCGATCTTGGAGGCGCCGTTCTTGACGATCACCGGCGGGGGAACCAGCGCCCGGGCACTCTCGAACTTGCGCGCCAGGCGCTCCATCACTTCCACGTACTCGTCGGGCTTCTCGGTATAGAAGGCCTTGTCGTTGTGGCCCGAGCCGCGGGTGAAGTAGCTGGCCTTGGGGTGGCGGGTGCCGGGCAGCGTGCGCCAGCCCACTGCGTCGCCATCCACATCGCGGTAGCGCGCGAATCCGCCCAGCCGCTCTACATCCTCGGCGCTGAGAATCTTGCCGCGGTCCAGCGGCTTGGTGGGATAGTCGAAGGGCTCCGACATCCAGTTGTTCATGCCCAGATCGAGATCGCTGAGCACAAAGACCGGGGTCTGCAAGCGCTCGGCCAGATCGAAGGCCGCGTAGGTCTGCTCGAAGCACTCCTTCACCGACCCCGGCAGCAGCACGATGTGCTTGGTGTCGCCGTGAGAGAGAAAGGCCGCCGAGAGCAGATCCGATTGCTGGGTGCGGGTGGGCATGCCGGTCGAGGGCCCGGTGCGCTGCACGTTGACGATGACGCCGGGAATCTCCGCGTAGTAGCCCAGGCCGGTGAACTCGGCCATCAGCGACATGCCGGGGCCAGAGGTTGCGGTCATGGAGCGCGCGCCAGCCCAGCCTGCGCCGATCACCATGCCAATGGCGGCCAGCTCGTCCTCGGCCTGAATCACAGCAAAGGTGGCCTTGCCCTCGGGGGTAATGCGGAACTTCTTGAGCAGGTCGGAGGTGGCTTCAATCACCGAGGTCGAGGGGGTAATGGGATACCACGCCACCACCGTCACTCCGGCAAAGACCGCGCCCATGCCGGCGGCGGCGTTGCCGTCGACGACGATCTTGCCGCGGGTCTCGTCCATGTGCTCGATGTAGTAGGGGTCCTGCTTGACCAGGTTCTCGGCGGCATAGTCGAAGCCCGCCTTGGCCGCGCCGAAGTTCAGGTCGAAGACCTTCTGCTTCTTGGCGAACTGGCGGCGCAAACCGCTCTCCACCACTCCCAGATCGATGGACAGCAACTGCGCCGTCACGCCCACGTAGACCATATTCTTGACCAGCTTGCGCAGCTTGGGCTCGGGGCAGATGGAGGCCGTGATCTTGTCGAAGGGCACCGGGTAATAGAAGAGATCGCCGCGCGGGTCGCCCAGATTGAGGCTCTGCTCGTGAATCACCACGCCGCCGGGGGGCAGTTCGCGCACATCGCTGGCAGCGGTATCGGGATTCAGCGCCACCAGGATCTCGCTCTCCCGTTTGCGGGCCACGTATCCGTCTTTGCTGGCGCGAATGATGAACCAGGTGGGCTGTCCGGCAATATTCGAGGGAAAAAGGTTTTTTCCGCTGACCGGAACGCCCATCCCAAAGATGCTCTTCAGCAGAACGCTATTGGCGGATTGCGAGCCAGAGCCGTTCACCGTTGCCACGTTGATGCTGAAATCGTTTGTGACGCGCTTGCCGTCACTGCGTTGGCCCTGCTCGTGACCCAGGGCCAGGTCTCCTGTCGCCATGTGGCCGGATTCCTTCCGGAAAAAAGCTGCCGCGCACGTCTGCGGCTCGCCTGTGATTATAGTCACATCGTTGGACGTTCGTCCTGCCCCGAAGGGTGCAGAAAGTGCACCTTTGTCTTGCTTCATGGGATGCGTGTTCGGATTTGGGATTGGAGCATTTCTTCCATCGATGGAGGGGTCGAGCGCCGCTCAATACCGCTACCCTCTGATTCAATTACGAAATTTCATTGAAATGGGCGCCCCCGGTCTCGTTTTTGAGCCTGGGGAAGGGAATTCTAGTCCAAAGCCACGAAATTAATCGCCGCCCGCAACCGCAATCGGCTGCCGCGAATCCCTCTGCCAGCGTCGCAGCAGCGTGGCGGCCACCACCACCAGGGCCAGCGTCAGGCCAATCCACAGCCCGAAGACCCCCCAATGGAAGACAAAGCACAGGGTCAGGCCCAGCGGCAGCCCCAAGGTCCAGTAGCCGAAGAGATTGGCGAACATGGGGAAGCGGGTCTCGCCCAGCCCGCGCAGTGCGCCGGTGGAGACGGTCTGGATGCCGTCGAAGATCTGAAAGGCCGCCGCCAGCATCAGCAACCGTGGGCCGACCGCCATCACCTCGGGATCGCGCGTGTACAGGGCGATGAGCGGCACGGGAGCCACCAGGAAGACAATCGCCGCCAGCAGCATGAAGCCGGTTCCCAGCCCCAGCGCCAGCCATCCGGCGCGGCGGGCGCGAGCGGCGTCGCCGGCGCCCACGGCGTGGCCCACGCTGACCGCTGCCGCCGCCGAGACGCCCAGCGGCACCATGTAGGTGAGGCTGGCATAGTTGAAGACGATCTGGTGTGTGGCCAAAGCCACCGGAGTCAGCCAGCCGGCCGCCAGCGTCACCGCATTCCAAGCCCCCACCTCCATCAGAATTTGCCCCGCGGCGGGCAATCCCAGCCGCACCAACTGGCGGATGCGGCGCAGGCTGGGCCCCGCCCAGCGATGAAAGAGCGGATGGCCGCGGCGGTGCTCGTAGCGCCAGGCAAATCCCAGCAGCGCCAGGGCCATGAAGATGCGCGAAAAGACGGTGGCCAGCGCCGCGCCGTCCACGCCCATCGCCGGCATCCCCAGCTTGCCGTAGATCAGTACCCAGTTGCCGAACCAGTTGAGCAGGTTCGCGCCCACAAAGGTCGCGGTAATCACCCCCACCTCGCCCACTGCCTGCAAGTACCGCCGCGTGCAGCCATAGAGCAGCAGGGGGAGCGTTCCCCAATTCATCATGCGGAGATAACTTGCCGCCGGAGCGGCCACCACCGGCGCAATGCCGAAGGGCGCAAAACCCAGGCTGGCCAGGGCCGTCAGCAGCATCAGCGGCAGGGTGAGCAGAGCCACCAGATAGACGCCCTGAGCCAGCCAGCGATGGCAGGCGTCATGGTCCTGGCGGCCGTAAGCCTGCGCGATCAGCGTGTCCAGGCCCAGCAGCAGGCCAAAGCCGAAGAGTGCGGGAACATAATAAACGGCGTTGCCCAGAGCCACCGCGCCGATGGCCGCCGGCCCCAGCGCGCCCACCATGATGGTGTCTACAATGCCCTGAACCATCCAGCCCAGTTCGCTCAGCACCACGGGAACCGCCAGCGTCACCAGTGCGCCCAGTTCCCCTCGAACATTGCCTTGCGTAGAACCCATACTCCCACTTTATACGGAGGCCAGAGAAACGCGGCCGCGGGAATGAAACGTTCGCGCAGGGCACAGCCGCTCGTCAGATCAAACCGCTGCGCAGAAACTCGCAGACCTCGCCGGCCACCCGCTGTTTGAAGGCGCGCTTGGCTTTGGTGCGGATCTTGTGCCCTTTCTTGACTTCCGCGAGCGGTCTTTCGGGTAGCGGCAGGGGCACTACAAAAAGATCAGCGGCGTTGCGCTCAGCCCCAAGGTGCAGGAAGAAGTCGTCGTAGGCCTCGCGGAATTCGGGACCCCAGCCCTCGGAGAAGGCCGTTTGCCGGGTGGTGGAGACGCCTACCATCTCGCTCACCCCAAAGGCCTCGGCAAAGCCCTGCAGGGCGGCCACCAGCAGCGCCCCCGGACTGACCTCGTGCAGCGCTTTGGTCGCCTTGCGAATCTCGGGATAGAATCCCTTGAATCCCTGCAGGCGCGAAACCAGGACAACCTCGCTAGCCGACGAGCCGGCAATCGCTCCCGGCACGATCGTAAAAGAGAGAACGAAGACCGCATTGCCTTCTACCAGAAACCCGAGGGTCAACTCACCCTCTGAATTGACGCTCCGCGAGGTTCCCAGGGTGATGGTGAATCGACACCCGGCCTGCTGCAACTCGAAGAGGAAAGCCTCGTCGTAGAGAATCCGGCGCAAAAACGCATCGGGCAGCGTGCCTTGCAACTTGCGGTAATGATGCTGAAACGATGCGGCCCGCTCAGCCAGCGTGAAACCGCGGGCCAGGTAATCGTCGGCATTGAAACGGAAGAGAAACTTGGGATGAATGCGGGCAAATTTCGCGTAGGCCGGAACCTTCAGCAGGCGCAGCATCTCCAGTTGAAGCGTGAAACCGCGCGCCACGTTCCACAGGCCCCGCGCCAGCCATAGCGGCGTCCACGGCGCCGTCCGCTGCACCAGATCGCGTTGCGTTCCTGCGAATACGTTAATTACCGTCATCGGGCGAGATCTCTGAGATCAAAAACTTGCGGGGGCCCTACCGCGCTGTGGAAGACATCGAAGAAGGGGAGAGACTCGCTCCGTCGATCCAAAAAAAGACTAGCGCTCCTGACTCCGCAAAGACCGGGAATCGCTCCCCCTGGGATCGAATAAATGCCCAACCTGGACGGGTGCGGAAGCGCACAAATTCCCTAAAAACTCCTGTGCTGGGACCGATTTAAGTGAACCCGTGCAGGCTTGTCAAGCAGAAAGCCCAGGGTGCTTCCTGCGACTTTCCCATTTCCTGCGGCAGAGCAGCATCGCAACTTTGTTACCGGTCTCCTCTGGCACAGCGTCTAGAGAATGCGGGCCACCAGGTCGTAGTCGTGCGCCTCGGTGATCTGAGCAGGGTAGAAGCGGCCGGCTTCCAGCGTCTCCAGCGTGCCGAAGTCGTTGATGTAGACCTTGCCGTCGATCTCCGGCGCGTGGAACTGGGTGCGCCCCTCCCACAGCAGCGGCGTCTCCTCGCTGGGTCCCTCGGCCAGCAGCAGCACCTCGCGCCCCACCCACTGCTGCTTCGCCTTCTTGGAGATCTTCTGCTGCAGCTTCATCAACTTTCGCCGGCGGGATTCGATGGTGCGCCGGGCGAGCTTGCCTTCGAGCGCGAAGGCTCCGGCGCCCTCTTCGTCCGAGTAGCTGAAGACGCCCATCCAGTCGAATTGCGCCGCTTGTATGAACTCTTGCAGGATCGCCGCATCCTCTTCGCTCTCTCCCGGAAATCCGGCGATGAAGGCCGTGCGCAGCACAATGCCGGGAACCATGGCGCGAGCCTTCTCCAGCGTCTTGAGGAAGATGGCCGCGCTGCCTCCGCGCTTCATGCTCTTCAAAACCGCCGGTGACGCGTGCTGCAAGGGCAGATCGAGGTATTTGCAAATCTTGTCGTGTTTGGCGATGGTTTCCAGCAGTTTTGTCGTAATGCGGTTGGGATAGGCGTAGAGGAAGCGTAGCCAGCGCAGGCCCTCGATCTTCACCAACTCGTCGAGCAGCAGCGCCAGACCGTCTTTGAGGCCCAGGTCTTCGCCGTAGCAGGTGGTGTCTTGCCCAATGAGGGTGATCTCTTCGATGCCTTGCGCCACCAGTTGCCGCGCCTCGGCCACCACCGACTCGAAACGCCGCGAGCGGAACTTGCCGCGCAAATTGGGAATCACGCAGAAGGTGCAGGGATGGTCGCAGCCCTCGGCGATCTTGATGTAGGCCGAAGAACGCGGCGTAGAGAGGAGGCGCGGCGTGGTTTCGTCGTAGAGATAAGTGGGCAACGCGTGCTCGGCGCCCTCCCACTCGGCGCGGCTGAAACGGCCCTGCCGCTCGCGCAGGTCGCCCTCTTCCCGGCTGGCCGGAGCCTTGTGGGTTCCCGCCTGCGATTCCTGGCCGGAATGGACCTCGGCTGTCTGGCCTTTACTCAGGATATTGAACGGAGAAACGGGCGTCGCCGGCATTTGCAGGCCGGCGGCGGCCAATATCGCCTCCAACTCGCCGTTGCCCACTACCGCGTCCACCTCGGGAATGTCGCGGCGAATCTCGTCGCGGTAGCGTTCCACCAGGCAGCCGGCCACGATGAGTTTCTTCGCCCGCCCGTCGGTCTTGTGCCGCGCCATCTCCAGAATCGTGTCCACCGACTCCTGCTTGGCCGTATCGATGAACGAACAGGTGTTGACGACCAGGATCTCGGCCTCTTCGGGATGCGAGGGCAGCCGCGCGCCGGCGCGGTCCAGCAGGCCCATCATCACCTCGGAGTCAACGAGGTTCTTGGGACAGCCCAACGAGATAAAGCCCACCACGGGCGCTGCGGAAAGGGGAAGGTTGCTCACTCTTTCATTGTACCGGGGAAGCAATTTGTTCGACAGAATACGAACGGGGCAACCGTGGAAAGCAAAAAGTCATTTCGTTTTTGGGTCGTACCTGAGTTTAAGATGCTTCGATGAGCGATTCCGTCCCACTCCGGCCGCTCCACCAGGATGGTACGCTCAGTGTCGCCAAACTCACTCAGTTGGATTGCCTTTCCACTGAGGTATTGCGACAATCACTGGTACCGGGACAGAAAGACTGCCTGAAAGCCAGACCCGACGGCACCATCCTCGATGGGCATCATCGCATCTTCCTGCTCAAAAGGCGTGGTGTGGATGTGGATTCCCTGCCGCGAGAGATTCACGAGAAAGAGGACCTTTAGTGATGCTGACTCCGATTCACTGGGTGCATGGACCGTGGAATGGACGGCTTGGCCTATCGGCACGCCCCAGGGGCGGAGACTGGCTCGATGACGAGATCGCCGCATGGCGCGATGCAGGAATCCATCTCATCCTTTCCCATTTGACCCCAGAGGAAGAATCCGACCTGGGCCTGCAAGGCGAGAAAAATCAGGCGCTTCAGTGCGGGCTAAAATTCCTTTCCTTTCCTGTTCCGGACCGTGAGACGCCCGCTTCCGTTCGAGATGCTCTAGTCAACTTCGAATTGGTCGATCAAGCCTTATCGCAAGGCGAAAATGTGCTGGTGCACTGCCGGCAGGGGATCGGACGAGCGGCATTGTCCGCCGTTTGCCTGCTGATTCTGAAGGGAATCTCCGTCGATGAAGCGGTGCGCATGGTCAGCCACGCCCGCGGAGTTCAAGTCCCGGAGACCGTAGAGCAACGCGCCTGGATCGACGACTTCGCCGCGCGGCTGATGGGGATTCCAACCGTTTGAGGTGTCAGGCTGGCCAGAAATCAGATTGGACCTTTTCTTCGCACCTCGTAAGCTTTATCGTAGAAAACTAAAAATGAAGTATAGTGAATGTAGCGTTTATAGCGTTTGTGCGCCGAGAGGAGGAATTACGATGCCGGCTCTGGAGGATTCACCGACAGTTTCTGCGCGGGAGCTGCAAGAGACCGGCGCTCTCTATGCTCGGTTGCGCTCCATGGACATTCAATTCGCCGGAGCGAACGGCTGGACTCAATCTCTGCCCGGTCACCTGGCGTCTTTTCTTGGCCAATTGCTGACGGAACTGAAGGCGGGCAAGCCCGTCACGCTTCTGCAGAGCGACGCGGCGTGGACAACCATGGCGGCGGCCAGGATGCTGGGAGTCTCGCGGCAGTTTCTGGTCGAGATGCTGGAGCGGGGCCAGATTCCCTTCCACAAGGTGGGGACGCATCGCCGGGTTTACGCCCGCGACGTGCTGGCTTACAAAGCAAAGCGCGATACCGAGCGGCGCAGGTTGCTGAACGAACTGGTGCTGGCGGAAATCGAAGATGGGACCTATGATTCGGTTCCAGTAAATGCTTCTCCCGGCGAGTAACGAATATTGCGCGGTGATGGATGCGTGTGTGCTGGCGCCCATGCCGTTGTGCGATACGCTTCTGCGTTGCGCCGAGGACGATCTTTTTCGCCCGCGATGGAGCGTCGAAATCTTGGAGGAGGTTCGCCGAACGCTGCTGAAATTCGGCCGGTCGGAAAGCCAAGCGGAACGCCGTTTGCAATTCATGAAGGCGGCATTTCCAGAAGCATGTGTGCCAATCTCACCCAGCCAGTTGCGGGCCCTTCCCGCGATCCCCGATCCAGGCGACAAGCACGTAATTGCCGCAGCGATTCACGTTCATGCGCGAGCCATCGTAACCTTCAACCTCCGTCATTTTCCAGCGGAGATATTGAATCCGCACGGAATTCTTGCTTGTTCCCCGGATGAGTTTCTGGTTCGGCAGTTCCTTCTTCACCCGGTGCGCATGATCGACATCCTGGAGACGCAATCGGTCCACATTCGGCAGGGAAGAAGCTACGTACTGGGAAAACTCAGGGCAGGATTGCCGCTCTTTGTGGCGGTGATCGAAAAGGAGGTCTCCCGATAGAGCGCGCTTCAATCACGGATGATTGCTCCGTCGCAGGAAAGTGTTAAAATTGTTCTTGTGCCGGGTCCTACGCGACGTAATCCCGCCAACCCCGCCAGGCCCGGAAGGGAGCAACGGTAACGGGCTAGTGCGTGTGCAGTAGGCCACCCGGTACGCTGAAGCGCCGCCATGTGCGGCGTTTGCTGTTTCTGGCGCAAATCGCCAGGCCGCCGAAACGCAGCTCCTTCGACTTTGCCGCCAGCGCGCCAACCCGCTGACTTGCTTTCCGCGCCAAGCGGGGCTGACTTGCTGGTTCTGTTTCGATCCCTTCCCATACTCGCAACTTGATCATAGGGAGCATTTGCAGGCCCTTCGGCTCCACTCCGCTCAGGATGCCGATTTCATGGATGCGCGCGGGCCAAACAGCCTGGGCGCATTTTTCATGGCCATTCTTGCTTCGGCGTGGTTTTTAGAGCCCGGTAGCCCAGCCGCGGGGCGGCGCTATTAAGATAGATAGGGCAGGCGCGGCGGTCCTGCCAGGGCTCGCTGGGATTCGATCCGCCGAAGTTCAGTTGCAAGGAGAATGCATTGACCCTTACCATTCGCCCCATCGTGGGCTGCCGCGCCAAAATCACCGCGCTCGGAACCTTTGTTCCCCCCGACATCATTACCAATCAGGATCTGGAAAAGCTGGTCGACACCAACGACCAGTGGATCATGGAGCGCACCGGCATCCGCGAGCGGCATAAGCTGGCCGCCGGGCTGGGCACCAGCGATATGTGCGTCGAGGCGGCCCGCAAGTGCCTGGCGGCGCGCGGCATCGAGCCCACCGCGGTGGAGCTGATCATCGTCGGCACGGTGACTCCGGACATGATGTTTCCCTCGACAGCTTGTCTGGTGCAGCACAAGCTGGGCGCCAAGGGGGCTTGGGGATTTGATGTCTCGGCCGGCTGCTCGGGCTTCGTCTTCGCCCTGCAGGCGGGGGTGAAGATGGTCGAGAGCGGCGCGCAGAAGATGGTGCTGGTCATCGGCGCGGACGCCAACACCCGCATGACCGATTACACCGACCGGACGACCTGCGTTCTCTTTGGCGACGGCGCCGGCGCGGTGCTCATCGAGCCCTGCGAAGAGGGTGAGACTGGCATCATCGACTTCATCCATGAAGTGGACGGCGCAGGCGGCGTGAGCCTCAATCTGAAAGCCGGCGGCAGCCTCAATCCGCCCACCCACGAGACCATCGACAAGAAGATGCACTACATCTACCAGGACGGCCAGGCGGTCTACAAATTCGCCGTACGCAAGATGGCCGAGGCCACCAGCAAGCTGCTCGAGCGCAACGGCGTCACCGGCGCAGACCTGGGCTGCTTCGTTCCTCACCAGGCCAATAAGCGCATCATTACAGCCACCGCCGACCGCCTGGGCATGGCCCCCGAGCGGGTCATCATCAACATCGAGAAGTACGGCAACACCTCGGCCGGCACCATTCCCCTGGCCATGGAGACGGCTGTCGAAGAAGGCAAGCTGAAAAAGGGCGATCTGGTGCTGCTGGCCGCCGTTGGCGCAGGCTTCAGTGTGGGCGCGACGCTGCTGCGCTGGGAGATCTGAAGAACAGGGAACAAGGGAACAAGGGAACAGGGAACAGGGGAACAAGGGAACAGCGAACAGTTTTCCGCATGAAGGCGAAGATCTTCTGCTTTCATTCCGGATTCTTGAACGGGCCGGTCCCTGGGGGATCGGCCTTTTTGCCGATCGAGAATGCAGCGGGGAGGAAGATGAGGTGATCTTCTTTCTGAAGAGGAGAACCCCATGCGCCGCCGCCAGTTTCTTGCCGCTTCTCTGGCCACATCTGCCGTTGCTCTAGCCGAAAAAGCCTCACCACAGACGCCAGCCCCTGCGCCGGCAATCGGTGGCCGCGAGTTCTACCAGATTCGCCGCTTCAATCTGCAGAGCGGGCCGCAGATCAAGCTCACCGAGAGCTTCCTCAACGACGCGCTGATTCCGGCGTTGGCGCGCAGGGGAATGGGACCGGTGGGCGCGCTGCGTCTGGACATCGGCCCGGATACGCCTGCATTTTATGTAGTGATTCCCCACGCGTCGCTGGAAGCTCTGGCCACGCTCGATCTGCATTTGGCCCAGGATGACGTCTTTATGAAGGCCGCCGAGCCCTTCTGGAGCGCTCCCGCCGCGACGCCGGCCTTCTTGCGCGTGGAGAGCTCTCTGCTGGCCGCCTTTTCCGGTTGGCCGCATCTGACGCCGCCCACCGCTGCGGTAACCAAGGGCAAGCGCATCTTCCAACTGCGCACCTACGAGAGCCCCAGCTATCGGGACCATGTGCGCAAGGTGGAGATGTTTCACGATGGGGAGTTCGAACTCTTCAAAAACGCCGGCTTCCATCCCGTCTTCTTTGCCGACTCGCTGATCGGTTCGCATCAGCCCAATCTGACCTACATGCTCAGTTTTACCGACATGAATCAGTTGAACGAGCAATGGGAGGTCTTCCGCAACGATCCCGCATGGAAGAAGCTCTCCACCTCGCCTCGTTACGGTTACGAGGCCATCGTCGGCAACATCTCCAACCTCATACTGAGTCCGCTGGACGCATCGCAAATCTGAGCCCGCGCGAAGGGAACGATTCTGGTTCTGCGGAGGCCATTGCGTCCGTCAGTTGAGGTGGGCGCGCGCGGCTGAGATCCATCGGCTTGCGCGGCCTGCCGATGCACAGCCGCGATCCGCCTCAGGCGCCGCCGCGGAATTGAATGATCCTGCGCCGGTCGCGTTTGCTGGGGCGGTGCTCGGGCAGGGGAGCGTATTGCTGCATCGCCTTGCGTTCCGCCGCAGCTTTGATGCGGGCCTCTTTGCTGGCTTCGCTCTCGCGAAAGAGGGTCTGCGCCACCGCCGCCGGTCCGCGCATCTCGCTCAGCACCAGCACCTCAATCTCGAATGTGCCGCCCTCGTTCCTGACCTCCAGCCGGTCTCCCAGGTGGACCTCGCGCGAGGGCTTGGCCTCGATGCCGTTGGAACGAATGCGCCCCAGGTCGCAGGCCTTTGAAGCCAGCGCGCGCGTTTTGAAGAAGCGCGCCGCCCACAGCCATTTGTCGATGCGTAAACTGCTCATACTTCCTTTATAGCGCCGCCGGGCGAGGGATCATTTGCCCTCGACCAGTTTCGTATTCTGGCTGCGGTCCTGGCACTGGTTGGCGCTGAAAAAGTGCCGGCTCTCTCGCATCAGACACCAGGGAACTTTGTCTTCGGCACAAAGGGAAACCCCATCCTGGCCGCAAAAACGAGTGCGCGGCGAGAGTGGGGCGCTCAAATTGATCCGACTTCGATCAGTTGGCCAGCACGGCGCGATAGCGGACCTTGTTCTTCTTGACCTTTTCGATGGCTTCGTTGGCCTTGGCCATGGGAAAGCGTTCGGTCTGGGCCTTGACCCCGTGGCGGGCGGCCACGTCGAGCATCTCGCGCAGGCGGGAAGGGCTGCCGATGGGGCTGCCGGTGATGCTGCGCAATCCGGAGATCAGCGGGAAGGCCTGCACCGAGACCGGCGCCGGCGGTACGCCCACGAAGCACAGCGTGCCGGTGGGGCGCAGCGTCTGGATGTAGACGCCCCAATCCTGGTCGGCGTTGGCAGTGTTGAGGATGAAGTCCATCGTCCCGGCTACTTCCTTCATCGATTTGGACTCGCGGGTATTGACGAAGTTGTGCGCGCCCAGCGAGCGTGCTTCCTCTTCCTTGCCGGCCGAGGTGGAGAAGGCGGTGACGTGAACGCCGAAGACGCGGGCAAACTGCAGGGCGAGGTGGCCCAATCCGCCAATGCCCACAATGCCCACCCGCGAGGAGGGATTAATGCCGTGGCTGCGCAGCGGGTTGTAGACCGTGATGCCGCCGCACAGCAGGGGAGCAGCCTGTTCGCTCTCCAACCCGTCGGGAATGGGGATGACAAAGCGGGCGTTGGCCCGCACCTTGTCGGCGTAGCCCCCGTGGCGATGGACGCAGGTTCCCTCGGAGGCGGGGCAGAGGTTCTCCATGCCGCGGGTGCACCACTCGCAGATGCCGCAGGAGTTCGACTGCCAGCCCAGGCCCACGCGCTGGCCCACCGTCAGCGATTTGACCTCCGCGCCCACCGCCGTCACCGTGCCCACCACCTCGTGGCCGGGAATGAACGGAAACTGGCTGATGCCCCAGTCGTTGGCGATCAGGTGCAGATCGCTGTGGCAGACGCCGCAGTGGGTGATGCCGATCTCGACTTCCTGTAGACCCAGCTTGCCGGGGTCGTATTTATAGGGAAGAAGTTCGGCTCCCGCTGCGTGTGCTGCTAATCCTTGTATTTGGCTCATGGTCGGTCCGAGTTCCTCGTGAGAGATTTCTTAGAGGCAGGCTGAATTGTACACGCCCACCCTGTTCTTGGCGGAATGAATCCACAGCAACCAGTTTAAACCGCTTGCGGCTTTCCTGCCTGAATTTTGCGTGCTGTTCGCTGCGGATCTCCCGCGGTTTACGTCGGGGTTTTTCCCTGAACAGATTCGTTGGGGTGCAAAAAGCCCACCTACAGTCACTTTCTTCGTCTAATCGAAGGGGCAGGAGTGGCCGCCGACAGTTCCCGGCCGGGTCTGCTGTCCTTCTCTTCGCCGATCCCGTATGCTGTTGCACACAGAGGTTGTTATGGTTTCGATCGCGCGGTTCGCCGCTTTTTGTCGCAGATTCTCGTTGCTTCTGCCGGTGGTGCTGGCAGTGGTGGCGGTGGCTTTGATCGCCGCGCCCCTGGGCCGGGCGCAGAGCCAGCCCCAGAAACCTGCTCCGCAACCCGATCAGGCCGCGCCCGATGCCGGTGGCCCCGGCGCCGACAGCGGGGTGATTGTCGTGCCCAAAAAGAAGGACAAGGCAGACGAACCGCCCCCTGTGGCTCCGCCCGAACCCAAGTTCAAGAATCCCGAGGGGGCCGGCAACTACTCGCTGCGCATCGAGGTTCCCGAGGTCACGGTGGACGTGGGTGTGCTGCTGGAGAAGACCGGGCAGTTCGTGCCCAACCTCAAGCCCGGCAACTTCCGCATCTACGAAGACGGTGTGCCCCAGAAGGTTGCCGGCTTCAAGCGCGTCGAGGCCCCCATTACGGCCCTGCTGGTGTGCGAGTTTGCCTCTACCAACTACCAGTTCGTCTACGATATGCGCAATGCCGCCTGGGCCTTTGCCCAGCAGTTGCGGCCGCAGGACTACGTGGCCATGATGACCTTCGACATGCGCACCCAGATCGTGACCGACTTCACCCAGGACAAGCGCCAATTGCAGGAGGCCATCAACGAACTGCGCATCCCCGGCTTCCACGAGACCAACGTCTTCGACGCACTCTTCGAGGCGGAAGACCGAATGAGCCGCATCGAGGGCCGCAAGTACATCATTCTGATCGCCTCCGGCCGCGATACCTTCTCCCGCATCACCCTCGACAAGGTTCTGCAAAAGGTCAAAAACACCCCCGACGTGACCATTTTTACGGTTTCCACCGGCGGCGAAGCGCGCATCATGTCCGAGGGCCGGGGTGGAATGGGAGGGGCCATGCGCGACATGGACTATCTGCAGGCCGATAACGAGATGCGAAACTTTGCCAAACTGACCGGCGGCAAGTCCTTCTTCCCCAAATTCTCAGCCGAGATGCCCGAGATCTTCCAGGACATCAACCAGAACATCCGCTCCAAATATCAACTGGTCTACCATCCCAGCAACACCAAGCAGGATGGGACCTTCCGCAAATTGCGCGTGGAACTGGTGGACGACGAAGGCCAGCCGCTGCGCATCCAGGACGAGAAGCACAAGCCGCTGAAATACGACATCATTGCGCGCGACGGCTATCGCGCCAAGCAGGAAGTGGAGTAGCCGGTTACAACGAAATCTGCTACGGGCGGCGGCCCTCCGGCAGCCGCCCATAGTCTGGAAGCAGTGAAGAAAATTGCGGTTTACCTCAGCTTGTTGTAGATGTCGACCACGTAGTAGCCGACCACAAACAAGGTTGCAGCCCCCAACAGCCAGGTGGCGGCCTGTACATACGGCTGAACCTTGTTGACCTTGGCCACGATAGCCGCTTGCTCGTTCTTCTCCTGATCGAAGGACTCATCCAGAAAGAGCTGATCTTCTTCATCGCGGGTCAGCCGGGAACGGTAGATATACAGAACGGCGCAGATCGCTGCCAGCACAATCCACACCGACCACATCACGAGCATGATCGACATACTCCACCTCCGAACGACGGTTCGGGTCCCAGATACCGGCAAGTGGTCCGGCAAGCCGGTAAGGAACAGCGGTCTCGCCGGCAGTGGGGCCGTACGGTTGACCATCATAGCCCGGCAGGGGTACACCTGTGGTGACAAAAATCACAGGCATTTTGCACATAGCGAGCTTCTTTCCCGGCCCTTGTTTCCACAGCCTCCAACTTTCCCCGCCGCTCTCACCCTCTGCAACGGCGCTCGGGCCATTTCTGCGACTTTCCTTGCGCCGCCTGCATCCAACGAGAGGATTGCGCGCTGCGGACTTGTCTCCCGGACCGCCGCGCAGTACAGTAACCTTAACGGTACGCATCTCAATTTTGGAGTTCTCATGGCCACTTCTACCGCACCCGCCCCTGAAACCGTCAAGCAGGCGCCCCTCAACCTGACCCCCCAGGCCATTGCCAAAGTGCGCGAGATCATGGCCACCCAGAACCCCATCCCCGCCGGCTTGCGCCTGGGCGTGATGGGCGGAGGCTGTTCCGGCTTCCAATACTCCATGGCCTTCGAAAACCAGGCCGGCATGATGGACAAGGTCTTCACCTTCGACGACCTCAAGATCTTTGTCGACGCCACCTCGCTGGTTTACCTCAAGGGCTGCAACGTGGACTACGTCGAGACCCTGGAGGCAGCCGGCTTCAAGTTCGACAACCCCAACGTCAAGAGCACCTGCGGCTGCGGCTCCTCCTTCAGCGCCTAAACCCGGCGCGGAATTCGAAGACCAGTCCTCTCGCGCTTTTTGTCGCACATGCACAAAGCCCGTCCCCTCAAGGACGGGCTTTGTGCGTCTGGGCGCTGTGGCCAGCACCATGACAGAATATTTTGGTAAGGATTATTCCGGTAAGGCCAGGATTGGTGCGCTGGCCTCCCGGCCGGCTGTAGTGCGGGCGTCAAAGCCCGCACTTGTCCAAAGAGAAATCGGTCCTACTCCAAAAAGAAATTGTCATCCTGAGCGCAGCGAAGGATCTGCCTCCAGAAAGAAATTGTCATCCTGAGCGCAGCGAAGGATCTGCGGTTCTGAGCTCTCCCATTGGGCGACACCGAAACACAGATCCTTCGCTGCGCTCAGGATGACAACTTTATTGTTTGCGAGATTCAGACTCAAGACACTATGGGTTGGGGTTTGGCGGTGGCTGGTTGACGATCCCACCGGGTCCGCCCTGTGGAGATTGTCCAGTCCCGCCAGGTGAACCATTCAGGTTGCTGGCCGGGGTGCCCATGCCGCCCAAGTTGCCGCCTTGCATCATCCTCTCGATAACCGGGTCGTAGACAAACTCCCACTCGTTATAGTGGCTCTTTGTCTTGTAGACCAGGATGGACTCCTTGGGACTGTTGGGCGAAAAGCCGATGATGCCCAGTCCGCCGAAGGTCTGCCCGTTGCCCCCCAGGTTGTTGCCGGAGTCCGTGCTGCTGCCGGTGCCCCCTGTGCCGTTTCCGCCCGAGGCGTCCGTCGACGGTGGTGTGCCGTTCGTGCCTGGGTTGGAATTGGAGTTGTTCGTGCCAAACATCGAGCCCGATCCCGATGCGCCGTTGGATCCGAATGAGTTGTTTGAACCGAAGGACCCGTTCGATCCTGAAGTACCGCCCGAACCCATAAAGGCGCTGCCGGGGTTGGAAGCGCCGGCGACGCCGCCCGGGCCCATGCCGGCCAGGGTCGAACCCAGCAGCGGCTGGCCGAAGAAGCCCATTGCCGTGGGCGCCTTGTTCTGGCCAAAGTGGATGGGCTTCCACTCCTCCTTGCCGGTGGTCGGGTCCACGTACTTCTTGCGCAAAAAGCGCAGGTTCTGGGTTTTGACCAGGGCGTCGACGCTCGGCGGGTAGGTACCGGGGAACTTGCGGTAATAGAGGCGGATGGCGCGGATGTATTGCTTGCCGCGCTGCATTGTCTCGAGCTCGCGGTCGCGCTGGATATCCCGCGCCACCTTGGGCGCCGCCACCGCCAGTGAGAGCATCAGCAGCGCCAGCATGAAGATCACCGCCACCAGCATGTAGCCGGCTTCCCCATCTTTCGGAGTGCGGGAGCGGCGAGTTGGAGGCGTTTGCGTCATCTGCGTTTGTACCCGATCCGGGCTTGTTCTTCGTTCCGCCCCTACGGGGCTGGAGATCGATTTTGGGCGCTCTCCCAGGACTGCGCTACGCTTGTCCTGGGCTACTATCCTGTCGCCCCTTCGGGGCTGGTGTTGGTACTGACCACTGACCACTGCGAACTGGCCACTGATCCCTGTTTAGTTCGCCGTCAGCGGCAACGTTCCCGTATTGTTGTAGCCCAGATCGGTGACCTGAACGCTGCCCGGCAAAATGGTTCCCACCTGGTAGCGGTGATCGACGATCTCGCCGGTCCTGGCGACAAAAACGTCGTCGCCATGGATAAAGTAGGCCTTCATCGTCTTGTCTTTGGCCATAATGTAGCCGAAGTACTTGAGATCGATGGGCGGGGCCTTGGGTGGTTCTTTTTTGGCCGCTACCTGCTGCTGCGCCGCCTGCTGCACGTCGTTGCGGGCGCTCTTGACCGGCTCTTCGATTTTGACCGGGGCCGAGTCGGCGCTGAAGATGTTGCGTCCCGCACCCGAGTACTCGACCAGCTCGCTTAGCGCCAGTTTGTCCAGGTGCAGGGTGGGGTCCATGTTGTTGCTCAGCTTCTGCGCCTCGGGCCCGGCTGCCGCGGCTGGCCGGGGGTTGGCGGTCTTCTGCGATTGCACTGCCGGAGCCGCCGTGCGCACCGGCGTTGAAGGCGCGGCGATGTAGCCGTAAATCTCGTAGATGCCGGCGCAGACCACTACGGCAAAGAGGCCGATCACGATATAGACCTGGCGCTTGTTTTCCGCTCCCAAAGGTAGGGCCATGGCTATTGAACCTCCTTGCGAGCGTTGGGGCTGGCGTTGGGGCCGCCATTCTGGCTTGCGGCGGCATTTTCCGCGTCCAACTCGGCAGTGGTGGGCAGGCCGCTGGCCTCGGCGTCGGCCGGGCGCAGCCAGGTGGAGACGCGCAGGCGCAGGTTCACCGTGCCGCCCTGTTGGCCGGTCAGCGACATGGCGCGAATGACAAAGAAGATCTGATCCCGCTCCAGCGCGTTCACAAAGTGCATGATCTCCGGGTAGCCGCCGCTGATGCCGGCGTCCATAAGGATCTCGGTGAGGTCCGTTCCCGGCGCGCCCTGGCTGTACTGCACTCGGGTCAGCCGCACCTTGGCGTTGACCTGCAAGTCGCCGATGCGCTCGGCGATGATCGAGTAGCGGGCGGGAATGCGCTTCGAGTAGAAGGCCGCCATGTGGGCGCGGGATTCCTCCACGCGTTTGTCCATGCCGCGCAGCGGAGCGGTCTGCAAGTCCGTCGCTCTCAGCTCGACCTGCTTGGCGAGCAAGGCGTCGGAGTGGCTGCTATTGGTGGCGGCCCAGTCCAGGCCGAAGCGCACCCCGAGGACAATCACCGTCGCCAGCAGCACGGCGGTGACGGCAAAATGCCAGAGCAGCGGAGAGGCCAGGCGTTCCCGCCAGGAAGAGGGCGTTTGCGTACTCATCGCTGGCCTCCAGCTTGCGTATTCGGATTGCTGCGAACCGGTTGCGGATGCGACTGCCCGGTATACGGCGGCCGATTATCGCCGCTGGCTTGCCGGTTCACCTTGGGATGCACAGTTGGCGCGCCGGGCGTAGCGGATGGCTTGTGCGTCGCCGGCGCGGAATGCGTTTTTTCTTTGGCTTCGGCCGCCTTCTCCGCTTTTTGCTCCTTCGCAGTCTCCACGGGGACGGCAGAGTTGTAGTCGGCCAGCAGGTCGAAGTTCACCCGGTTCGAAGAGCTGATCGGCTCCAGCTTCTGTCCCGGCCCTCCGGTGGCTTCGGCGCTTTCACCGGCGATGCGGGGCAGCAGAAAGTGGCGGGAGTGCTCCAGGTTGCGCATCAAATCGATCGCCTTGTCGCGGGGACCAACGACGCGCAGGTGCAGGGTGATGCGCCCTTCCTTGTCGCGAATCGGCTCCAGTGTCACAGCCTGCACACCGCCGGGAAGCACGGTCTCCAGATCCTCCATGGCCAGCGTCCAACTGAAGGTCTTCTCGTCGAAGAGCTGGTTGAGCGCGCTCACCTGTTTGAGCATCTTCGCGTTGTCCGGCAGTTGCATCATGTTCTGGTAGCCCAGGCGCTCCAGCTTGATGCGGGCGATCTCGACGTCGAGCGCGTGTTCGCGGGCGCGGGCTTCTTCCGCTTTCTGATGGAAGGTATGAATGCCGAACCAGAAGGCCAGCGCCAGCAGGGCCAATATGCCCATGGCGATGCGCAGCCGTTTGAGGGCCGGTCCCAGATCGGCGAAGGGGCGAGTGGCGAGATTGAGGGCGATGCGCATGGTCTTATCGTGCTCCCGCCAGCGCGCCTGTGACGCCGGCAATGCTCAGGCTGCCCATGCTGGTGACCATCCCGGTCTCCGGGTGTGGCGCCAACTCGGCCACATTCAGCTCCAGATTGGCGATCCAGCGGGCAAACTCGTGGCTGGGCTCAACGCCGGCATAGAGCAACTCCGCGGGGCGAGCGCCGAGCTTGTCTTCAAAGTAGGCGGCTGCCACGGCAATGCCGCGCTGCACCTCGTCCTCGTGCAGAGCCGGGTCCAGGGGCAGCTCCATGGTGCGATAGAGCAACAGGTCGTTGCCGTTGACGATGGCGGTGGTCAGCGACCCGCGGCTGAGGTTGGCGATCAGTTGCGCCTCCATCGAGTCTAGGGTAGCCAGGGAGGCCAGGCTCGAGGGCAGCACCGCGCCGGGCTCGTAACCGGCTGCCCGCGCCGCGCCTTCATACTCGGCCAAAATCGCCGCCGGCATCACCGCCGCCAGCACCTTGCACTCGCTCCTGCTCTCGGTGAGGATTTGGTAGCTGAGCCCGGCGCGCTCCACCTCGAAGGGAACCATCTTGCGCAGCCGGAAGCGCAGTACCGGCAGCGCTTCGGCGGGGTTCGAGGGCAGAGAATCGAAGTCCAGCACAAAGACCCTGGCCGCCGTATCGGGCAGCACCAGCGTGATTGCGTGGCTGCGCGGCGAGACCTGGCCGAGCACGTTGCGAATGGCGTTGGCCACGGCGTCCACGGCGCGCACATTGGGTTCGCCGATGCCGGGAACGATAGCTCCCGCCCCCAGCGGCTCGAAGGCGTAGACCGGCGGCTGGCCGGGCGCGGGCGAGGCCGCGGCCAGCACTCCGTCGGGGGCGATCTCCACTGCCGCCGGCGGCCGGTTGCCGGGCTGAACGCCGAGTTGGGCCTTGCTCAAGATCGAATTCACTAGCGGGAAGCCTCGATAAACGTTACTTTGTTGATCTCCTTGAGGGTGGTCAGGCCGCGGCGTACGCGGTCCAGCGCCGACTCGCGCAGAAAGCTCATGCCTTCCTTTTGCGCCAGCTTGCGCACCTCGGAGGTGGGTTTCTTTTCCAGAATCAGTTCGCGAATGGGGTCGGTCAAGTCCAGCAGTTCGTGGATCGCTGTACGGCCGCGATAGCCCGTGCCGCCGCATTCGATGCAGCCGGCCCCCTCGCGGAAGCCGAAGCCGTGCCACTCCGCCGGGTCCATGCCGCTGCTATGCAGCACGTCGTCGTCGTAATAGACGGTGTGGGTGCAGTGTTCGCAGTTGGTACGCACCAGCCGCTGGGCCAGAATGCAGTTCAGCGCCGAAACAAAGTTGTAGGCCTCGACGCCCATGTTCAAGAAGCGCCCCAGCACGTCCACCACGTTGTTGGCGTGGACGGTGGTGAAGACCAAGTGGCCGGTCAGCGCCGAGTTGATGGCGATCTGCGCCGTCTCCTGGTCGCGGATCTCGCCCACCAGAATCTTGTCTGGATCGTGGCGCAGAATCGAGCGCAGTCCGCGGGCAAAAGTAAGTCCCTTCTTCTCATTCACTGGAATCTGCGTGATGCCGCGAATCTGGTACTCGACCGGGTCTTCGATGGTGATGATCTTGTCTTCGTCGCTCTTGATCTCGTTGAGTGCGGCGTACAGCGTTGTCGTCTTGCCCGAGCCGGTGGGCCCGGTGACCAGCACCATCCCGTAAGGCTCGCGGATGTAGCGGCGAAAGCGCTTCAGATCGGCCTCGGCAAAGCCCACCACATCCAGCGTGAGATTGTGGAACTTCTCGCTCATCGACTCCTTGTCGAGAACGCGCAGCACGGCGTTTTCACCATGCACCGTGGGCATGATGCTGACGCGGAAGTCGATCAGCCGGCCCTTGTAACGCACCCGGAAGCGGCCGTCCTGGGGCACGCGGCGCTCGGCGATGTCCAGCTCGCTCATGATCTTGATGCGGCTCAAAATCGTCGAGTGGTGCTCGCGGGCGATAGGCGCCATGGCGGCTTGCAGCACGCCGTCGATGCGGTACTTGACCACTACGGAATCGTCGTTGGTCTCGATGTGAATATCGGAGGCGCGCCGTTCCAGTGCGGTGAAGATGGTGGTGTCAACCAGGCGAATGATGGGGCTGATGTCTTCTTCGCTGGTCAGCTTCTCAATCGAGATGTTTTCGTCGCTATTCTCATCGCCGGTCAGCACGTCGAAGGTCAAACCCTCGCTGGCTTCGTCGAGCACGCGCTGCGACTGCTCGGTTTTTTTGAGCAGGTCGGTGATCTGCGAGAGGGTGGCGACGCGGGGGATGATGCGGTGGCTGAGCAGCCCGGCGATCTCGTCCAGCACCATCAGGCGCGAGGGGTCGCTGACGGCGATCACCAGCGCGTCCTGCTGCTGCTCGATGGGCACAAAGTTGTAGCGGAACATCAGTTCCACCGGCACCGTGCGCAGCAGGTCGTGCTGAATCTTGAAGTTCTTCAGATCCACGAACTCGGCGCGATAGCGGGCAGCCAGCATCTCCGCCTGCGCCCGTTCGTCCTGATTGGACGGCAGCGGGCCGGTGGGCAGCGGCATGGGCAGTGGAAGTGCGCTTGTCTCAGCCATGATCTATCCTTGACCTCCGCCACCCGCTCCAAGCGAGAAGATGGGCAGGTACAGCGAGATGAGAATGAAGAGTACAACCACGCCCATGATGATGAGGATGGCCGGTTCGATCAGCGTCAGCGCCGCGGACAGCGCCGTGGCCACGTCTTCTTCAAAAAACTCCGAGACCGAGTTGAGCATCTGCGGCAGCGCGCCGGTCTGCTCGCCGACGGTAATCATCTCCGAGGCCAGATCGGGAAAGACCTTCGTCTCACTCAGCGCCTCGGCCAGGCTGCGCCCCTCGCGCACCGTCGTAATCGACCCCATCACCGCCCGCGAGACGCGCCGCGAAGAGATGGAGCGGGCCGCCGTCTCCAGCGACGGCACCAGCGGCAAACCACCGGTCAGCAGCGTCGAGAGCGTACGCGAGAAGAGCGCCACCTGATACTTGAGCCAGATCTTGCCGAAGACCGGCATACGCACCCGCACCGTATCGATAAAGTCGCGGCCGCGATCGGTCGTCGCGAAGCGATAGATTCCCGCCGCCACGCCCACTACGCCCAGCAGAATCCACACCAGATTGTGGTTCAGCGTCTTGCCGAAGCTCAGCAGCATCATGGTCATGGCAGGCAGCTTGGAGCCCATCTGGTCGTAGAGCACCGCAAACTCCGGCACCACAAAGGCGAACATGAAGAACATCAGCCCCGATACCAGCGAGAGCAGCACCGCAGGGTAGACCAGCGAGGCCGTCATCTTTTTGCGGAAGGTCAGCGAGATGCGCTGGAAGGTGACATAGCGCTCCAGCACTTCGATCAGATTGCCCGAGCGTTCGCCGGCCAGCAGGGTGGTGGTGTACATCACCGGAAAGCCGCTCTGCGCCTCGAAGGCCGCCGAGAGCGATTCGCCCGTCTTGACGCGGTTCGATACGTCGTCCAACTGGCTGGAAAAATGGGCGTTCTTCTGGTTCTTGGCCAGCATCTGGATGGAGCCCAGAATCGGCAATCCCGCCCGGATCAGCGTCAAAAACTGCTGATTGAAAATCAAAAACGGTTCCAGCTTGACCTTGCGCTTGGAGAACAGGCTCATGCCGCCGCCGCGGGTGCGGATGGAGAAGACGTGGTAGCCGCCATGGGTGAAGCGCGCCCGCAACTCCTCTGCCGAGGCCGCCGTGTGCACCTGCTCCAGTACGTGGCCACGCTCGTCGGCCAATTTGATGACGAATTCTGCCATTCCCCTGCCTGCCGGATGCGTTGTCCCGGCTTTCCCCAGCGATTGTGCTCTGGATTCAGGTTACCAGTTCCCACCCGTTGTCTTCGTAACGGATAGACGCGAAAGGGGGAAACAGCGCTCGCCAGGGGCGCTTGACAGCATCAGCACGAGGGAGATCGCCAGATGGCCGAAAATGAGCTGTAAGTTTCGATCCAGGAGCGCATGACGGGACAGATCCATCCCAAAGTCTCCAGGATGTTGGCGTAGAGGACGGGAAGATCGAAATTGAGGATGAACTCATGATGAGCAATACGATTGCGCAACTCACGAATGGCATTCAGGCGCTCGAATGCGGCTTTCCTACCCAGACGCTTATGCGGAAAAGCTCTGTGCATGTGGGGAATCCAAATTGCATCGCGATATGGACTCCCCGTCAGGCCACACCAGAATCCAAGCGTCAATTCGGCTATTACCCGCCCAGAAGTGATCTGTTTTTGTCTTGATTGGATATGTTTTTTTGCAATCTGCAGAGCCGTTCTCTCATGACTCAGCCAAGGAATGGGGGGATTGTCATACCATTTCTCCGATTGCAGGGAATCGGAGAGCGTGATGTGGATGGAATTTCGGAGAGTTACCTCAAAACCGCCAATGACCTCGAAGAGCGAGGAAGAAAGCCTGAGATTGCGTAGATAGAAATGCAAGGCCATCTTCCGGTTTCCCGCGGCATGATAGAGATAGGTGGGAAACCTCTCAGGGGAGAGAAGCCTTTCGACCACGTTCATCTCCGATGTGGTGAAGCTAAAGGGCTTTGCCATTGGTCCAGTCCCCACACACCGACTTGCGCTTCTTATGCTACACCCGTGTTTGGCCTAGAGGGTGCAAAGCCGGTGTGCGCCATGATTTGATTTTGTGCTAAAATCACCAATATAGGCTCCAAGATTACCCCTACGTCCTGATTTGTGGGCGCATGTGCTTGGAGGAAGAGCGCAAGGGCCATCTCTCACGAGGTGGCCCTTGTACGTTTTGAACCAATCTGTATGACCTGTGTGGTGGTTGCATAGCTCCTTATGCGCGAAGGGGCACGTGATCGCTTTCGTTGGCCCAGATCAAATCTTCGTCTTTGCCCCCGTCCCGCCTGCGGGCATATACTTCTGCGCGACAGCGCTCCTCAGCGTCAGGAGGTTTTTCCGATGCGATGCGTGGCCCCCGCTCTCTTCTTTGCTCTCTCGTCTGCTGCCCTCTGCCAGACCGCCGTCCTGCCTCCCTCGATCTCCGGCCCGGCCAGTCCGACGCCGCTCTTTGCGCCGCCGCCTGCAACCGACCTCGACCACCTTCAACTCCGGCGTCCGGGCAGATTCGACATCTCCAGCCTTCAGCGCCCGAGGATGGAGGCATTGAGCAAATGTCCGCGCCTTGCTGCGCCGCAGTCTTCGCCCGATGCGATGATCCATCGCCCCCCGTCCGCGGACCGGTTCGATGCCAGGATGATCTTTCGTCCCGAGCAATCGCGCATCGGCGACCTGCCGCCCGGCATTCCCGTGGCGCCCAACCTATATCCCGATCTCCGCTTGCAACCCATCGCGCAGACAAACATAGCCTGCCTGGAACCGCTCCCCGTTCAATGGCCCAACCTGTCCTTCCACCCGGCTCCGATAACTTGGCCCAGAATGAAGACCGTCCCCGCGCAAAACTCCACTGAGCTGGTTGCCGTGCCCCCGGCGGCGAAGTTCACTCCGTTGCACAAAACGCCCTGAGATGGTCGCATGAACTGGATCGCTGCCCATCACCTCCCCATCGGCCTCCTGGCTGACTCGCTGACCTTCCTCGGCGGGCTTATTCTCACGCGGGATGCCTTTCTCCGCCTCCGGGACCTGAAGAGAACACGGACGAACTCCCAATTCCTCAAGGAGTTCCCGGACCTCAAGCTCACCGACAATGAGTGGAAGGCGGCTGTCGTCTCCCTGCGATGGGTATTGGCGGGATTCTTGCTTCTTCTTCTCGGATTTCTGGCCCAGTTGCTCCTGCGCTTCGGCGAGGTGTGATAGATTTGGCGGATTGGCGGAAAATCCTCCATTCCGCTATACTGCTGTCAGGAGCCTTTATGCCCGCCCTTCGCTTCAAGCTCCCCATCGGAGCCAAACGCCAGGTCACCATCCCTCGGCGCTGCATGGAGCAGCTCTCGCTCGAAGTGGGCGGGGAACTGCTGCTTGAGATTGTGGGCGATCACGCCGTTCTTTTGCCCATGGTCAGCGTTCCGCGTCGCGATCTTCCCGACGAGATTCGCCAGAAGTTCGAGGCCCGTCGCGGCCAAAAATCCACCGATATTCCCCTCGACGAGTTCCTTGGCGAAATGGGATATGGCGAAGCCGCGCATGCCGGCGCACAGAACACCGGCGAAGTACCGTCGAACCGCGTTGCCCTTGGGGGGGAAGAAGCCTCGGAACTCGTCCCGGCGGTTTATCCCTCGCCGGAAGTCGGCAGAGTCTTCCTGGGGCGCATCGTCAAACTCGAGTATTTTGGCGCTTTTGTCGAGTTATACCCTGGGATTCGAGGCCTGGTGCACATCTCGGAGATCGCAGACCACGATGTGATGGATATAAGGGACGAGTTTCGCCTGGGGGATCAGATCCTCGTCAAGGTGATCTCCGTCGAAGGCGACCGGATTCACCTCAGCCGCAAGGTGCTGATCGAGGAGCAGCAGGAGGAGAGGTCGCAACGGGTAGCCGAGAGTGCGGAGATCCGGGCGGTGCAGGAGAGTTGCAACGCTGCTCAAATCGAAGCTGCTGAGATGTAATCTCTTCTGCGGCGGACGCAAGCCATCGTTTCAGCCCTGTGCTATCATTCCTGCCATGTCCTGCACATTGGACGTAGCCTGCGAAGTTCAACAGGATATTCTCGACTGCGACGCGGCGGCTCGCCGCCAGATCGGCGGCTTTCTGCTGGCGTTGCAAGACAACCCTCTCCCCGGCAATCGCCGCGAGATGGGCGACGCGGCCTTCTATCTTCAATTGCCCTGCGGCTTTTACGTCTCCTGGGAGATTCTGGGCAGCGTGCTCGATCTGGCCTTGACGGGAAGTGGAGAGGGAATTGTCGTGCGCATCCTCGGTGTGGCGCGCGTCCCGCCCCGGTAGTTTCAGTCCTCTGTGGTTTCTGTATCCTGAATTCATTCCGTAGTGCGCAAAGACGAAGGGCCTGAGCCAATGGATTGGATGTTGCGGGGCAAACGTAAACCTTATTCCCTGATCGGTGGGACTGCGGTCCTGCTGGTTGCAATCGCGATTGCTTCGCTCACCGCCTTTCATGGCGGCCGCACTGCCGCCGCCAGCGCTCCCTATCCGCATGAACTGGCCCAGATCAGCTTTGCCGTGGCCGGCGATGTGATTCCCCACGAGCCGGTGCGCGCCGCCGCGGCTGCCGCTGGCGAGGGCGCGCAGGGCTGGACCGCGCTCTTCAGCGATGTGAGCGACGTATTCAAGAAGGCCGACTTCGGCTTCGTCAATCTGGAAACCCCGGTGGCGCCGGCCCACTCCCACGGCTCGAAGCCGTTCATGTTCGACGCCCCTCCGGCGCTGCTCGACGCGCTCAAGGCCAACGGCGTCAAGATCGTCTCCTTTGCCAACAATCACGTGATGGACCAGGGGTGGGCGGGCTTCACCGAGACGCGCGAGCATCTGGCCGAAAAAGGCCTGCTCTTCGCCGGCTCTGGCGACACGGCCGACAAAGCGTGGCAGCCAGTATTTACTGAGGCCAACGGCATCAAGGTGGGCTGGCTGGGCATGACCCGCTGGCTCAACGGCAACAAGAACCCCGACAAGCCTGACCAGCCGCATGTGAACTTCTTCCCGTATCCCAACGACTCGGGCGGCGCGCCGGGAGCCGACGAGGCCGCCGTGCTCGATGCCGTCAAAAAAGCCCGCGCTCAGTGCGATTTTCTGGTGGTTTCCATTCACTGGGGCGTCGAGTACGCGCCCGCTCCCCGTCCCGAGGATGTGGAGATGGCGCACAAGATGCTCGAAGCCGGCGCTTCGGTGATCGTCGGCCATCATCCCCACGTCTTGCAGCCGGTCGAAACCTACAGGACCCAGGACGGTCGCGACTCCGTGATCTTTTACTCGCTGGGCAACTTTCTCAGCAACCAGTCGCGCTCTTATGTGGACGGCCTGATGCCGGACAAGGACGGCGACCCCCGCGACTCAATGATGGGACTCTTCTCGGCAGTGCGCAAGGACTACGGCCCCGCCGGGGTGCGCGTTGAGCTAGGCCATGTTGGAATTCTGCCCGTCTGGGGCGAGAACAACCGCAACGAACTGGCCAGCGGCAAAACCAAAACCACCATCATTCGACCCATCCTGATCGATCGCGAGATTCCGGTTTTGCAGGCCCACCTGGACGAGTTGACCAAACTTAGCCAATCTGGGCTCAGCCAGTCTGGCACGGCGCTGAATGAAGACCAAAAGAAGGATTTCATCGCCACCACCAGCCGCCTTAAACTGCTCACCGACCGCCGCGCCCTCTTGCTAGCCCGCACCGGCGACGAATATTTGGTTGACCCGCCGAAACTGCCCGCGAAACCATAAGCCGCCAGACAGGGAACTCAAGCCAACAGGGAAACGCCGCAGATGGGCGCTGCTTTGATCAGGGCGCTATCGAGAGTCACCAGTTGCAGCCGATTCCGTTTGGCCACCGCCAGATAAGCCGCGTCGTAGAAGGAAAGCCTGAATTGACGGGCCAATTGGAGGTTAAGCTCTTCGTTTTCGGACCAATCGATGCGGATCGGATACTGCTTCAGCATCTGGAGAAAGAAGACTGACTCCGCAAGCGAGATTCTTCGCGTACGTTCGTTGCTTACCAATATATTGCGAATCTCATACCACCATAGATGAGGAACGTAGGCGGTTTCAGTGTGCAAACGTTCCAGTGCCAGATCGGCCAAAGACGAGACTTCATCGGCAAATGCCCAGACAGCCGCAATCGAGGCATCCAGGACGAAAGCCATCAGGCACGGCCCTCGTCCCGCGCGGTGAGAATCTCCTCAAGCGTGAGCTTTGGAGCGTACTTGCGAAACTCTTGCATCGCTTCGATGGCTTTGGCAACTGCAGCGCGATCGATTTGCTTCTCAAATGCCGGCTGTATCTCAGCGATCATCTGCCCGTCCCGCTCAATTTGCACGCGCTCTCCGCGCTCTACCACATCGAGAATGTGGAGAAAACGCTCCTGCGCTTCCGCGGCTTGGATGGTCTTCATCGCGTTTCGTCCTCTTCAGATGAAAGCAGTATGGCACAAATTGAACGCCGTAGCGCCGGAAAACGATGAGCAGCTTCCTCAGTACCCGTTGGCCACCAGCCAGCCCTCGGTCAGGTCCATCTCCGGCTTCCTGGCGGCAATCAATTGTGCGTGGGCCAGCTTGACCAGCACATCGGCCTCTACGTTGATGGGCGCGCCGGGCGAGAGCGTGTGCAGGTTGGTCCGCCAATAGGTCAAGGGAAGAATGGCGATTGAAATCGATTCTCCATCGAAGTCGGCAATTGTCAGGCTGATCCCTTCGAGAGCGACCGAGCCTTTGTGCACCATCCACGGCCGCACGTTCTCGGGAACCTTCACCTTGAGCGTCCAGTCGGTGGTCTCGCGATCAAATCCCGGATCGGTCACAGGAACCACTGGCTCAAGCGAGCAAAGCTCGCCACAGCCGTCCACGTGGCCCTGAACAATGTGGCCGCCCAGCGGGCTGCCGGCGGCAGTGGGCAACTCCAGGTTGACCTTGGCGCCGGGGGCCAGCGCGCCCAGCGAGGTCTTGTCCAGCGTCTCCTGGGCCAGGTCGGCGTAGAAATAGTTGGGGTTCACATCCAGAGCGGTGAGGCAGACGCCACTGACGCCCAGGGAATCGCCCTCGCGTAGCCGCTCCGCCAACCCTGGAGCCTCGACCGTAATCCGCCGCACTCCGCCCGTGCTTTTCAGCCCGATCAGCGTGCCGGTTTGTTCGATAATGCCGGTAAACATGCTTCTAGTGTATCCGCCGCGGGCGCAGGCGGCGCCAGATCCAGAAAACCGGACGCAGGGGCGCGTAGGCCCAAAAAAAGCTGTCGGGTAGAGGGAACTCCCTGAAATCCTCGCGATAGTAAGTCAGCCTAAGCAGAGTTTGCCGCCAGGTTCTGAGTGGAAGAAGGCGCTTGAGGTAGAGAAAGGAGCGAAATCCATTGCGCAATCTGGGTAGAGCACGCTGTTCTTCGTGTTCCCTTTCATTGGCCAAGGCGCGCAGTGGCTCGTTCACCAGGAACATGGGGAGATTCTTCCAGGCCTTTTCTGGAAGGGCAGGCAAGGGAAGCCCGTAGGCTTGCTGCAAGAGATGCATAGCCGCCAAGAGAATCCGTTCCTGATGCATTTTTCTGGCTTCGTCCAAGGCCGCTTCCCAATCGATCTCTTCATTGGCGCGGATACGCGCCACATCCCCCAGCCACTTGGCGCGAAACCATGCATGTCCACCTGCATGACAGCAGAGAAAAAGTACTCGACCAATAGCGTCCATCTGCCAGTAGGAAGATCTCTGCCAGATCGCAGGCACTTTCCTGTTCCATCGAGCAGAAGTTTGCTCAGGCAATTCAGTGGTATCGCGCCAGCACAACTCCAGGTGACATCCGTCTCGGAAATGCGTGAAGCCGAGATGGTGTTCGATGAGTTGAAAACGCTCCTTTTGGCGAGGGGTCATGGGGAAATATTCGGGCTCCAAAACATAACCCAGGTTATAGAGGCAGGTCTGGGCTCTTGGAATATCCTCCAGTGCGATCTCCAGATCGATGTCTTTGGATTGGCGCAGGCCCAGATCCCCATACAGGTCCAAGGACAGAAAAGGCCCTTTGAGGGGCATGACCGGAATATCGTTTTCGTTAAAAGCCTTCAAAACCTCGGACAACAGGCGAATATGGCGCAGGGCCGTCAGACGGCAGGCATCGCTGCCTTCCTTCAACACCTTCGAAACGTTCTCTGGAATCTCCAGGCCGGGTACACGTTTCAGCGCCGCCCAGCTTAACGCCGGAGTGCGGTGACGGTCCACCAGGCGGAGGTATTCATCCCAGTCGGGTCCAGCGGCGTGGGCCAACCGGATATCTTGTTCTTGCCGTTTCTGCCAGGACTCCGGTGCCAGCCACGAAGTCGCCAACATCAGGCGGAAAGCGGGACTCATGCCCCGCAGCCAGGCATTCTGACTACCGCTCCCGTCGCTCATCGGCTGTGTCATGATCTCGATTCAGTCTCCGGCCTGAGTTCCAAGATAGTCTATCCCGCCCCGCAATATCCTGTTTCAGTCCCTCAGTCCCAGGGCAATCGCAAGAATTCTCTCTGCTGCACGTAGTGAGATCGCATGAATCCTCTCTGGTGCACGTAGTGCGATCGCATGAATCCTCTCTGGTGTAGGCAGGGCAATCGAATGAATCCGAATCTAAGAGAATGGCCCGATTCTTACCGCGCCGTAGGCGCAAGGTTGGCTAGCCCAGCGCTTCAGCGCTGGGAATGCAGCCAGAAAACGCCTCCGGAGCCCTGTAGGGGCGGCGCAAGACGGCGATTTTGCCATGGAAATTACGTTCCTGCGATTGCCCTGCCCTCAGTCCCTTAGAACTTATCCGTAAATAGAAGTTGTCTGCCTCCAGCAAATCATGGCGGCGGCTAGGGAGAGCAAGGCGAGGTAGCTCGCCTCGGTCTTTTCAAAGCTGACCAGGAGTTTTCGGA
>Ga0181520_10000860_pt1 | contig 65554 bp, 54 predicted proteins | sample PEATcosm2014_Bin_29_FD_132451 | JGI IMG/M metagenome (GOLD analysis project Ga0181520, IMG submission 132451) | Peatland microbial communities from MTU Mesocosm Facility, Houghton, MI, USA - PEATcosm2014_Bin02_30_metaG | ecosystem: Environmental > Terrestrial > Soil > Wetlands > Peat | place...
CGGCCCGGTGGATTTTTGCGCGTTGAGGCGGTTGGCCTGGAGTTGGTTCGTAGTTATCATGACGGGCTCAGAGTAGCTGAGGGACATGGGGGAGCTGGAGGGGGTGTTGCGGCAGGTTGTTGATAAGGAAGGAAATAGAAATCGAGGTTCGACGTGACCGGTGGACGGCGGCGCTACGCTTCGCCATAGGAGGGGTCGATTGCGTTGCTGGGAGCGCCCACACTTGTTAAGCAGTCATCGTCTTGTAACTCTTCACGACTCCACCTGCCCGTCCGATGTGATAGGTGCGGCTCACGCCGGGTACCGTGAAGACCTGATCGGGGAAGTCGAACCCGACGAATTCCGCAGCCTTGCATAACTGCTGGAACGCCTCGTCGGCGAGCAGGCGCTTGCGGTCTTCGTTGAGATTGGAGTTGCTGAGGCGCATGAACTCCTGCTGAACCTGAATGGCGTGGCCGGGCAGGCCTCTCAGGGTCAGAAAAAGCTCATGACCTCGTTCCTTGAAGCCGTCAAGCCATGCCTTATCGGCGAGGATGATGGCTCCGTTGGGTGTGATCTGACTGGTTCCGTCGCTGGGCGCGGGGATGCGATGCCGGTTGTGACTTCTGGGTTTATCCATGACTGTTTTTCTCCTGAACGAATGGCTGGCGAAGTACGATTACCCGGTCCGAAAGGCGGAAGCCGAGTTTGCGCGCGACATTTAACGATGGGGTGTTCGATTCGTCGGACAGCCAACAGGCTAACCGCCCTGCCGACCTGATGTGCGAGACGAGGCAAGCGGCAGCAGCCGTGGCACAGCCTTTCCCGCGATGGAGCGGATCGGTGAAGACAGCCAGATCGGAGAGCGACTCGGTCTGCCAACCCGTGTAGCAGACGGACACGGGTTGTCCGTTGACCGAGACCGCCGTCGCAGCGCCGCCGCCGCGGATGGCCAAGGCGACGTTTGTGCGAATGTCAGCGGGCAGGTTGGGGATGACGTCAGCTTCAGGCGGCGAGAGCACCCTGGCGCGGGCTAAGCCGGGCCGCTGGATGCGGGTTTCGACGTGGACCAGGCGCTGCGCGACCGACATCTCCCACCGCGGAACCGCAGCGGCCGCAACCGAGACTTGATGGGGAGCGGCAAGCAGCGTGACGATGTGTTTACAGGCGGCGAGGCTGTCGCGGATGAGGAAAGGGTCGGGACGGCCGGAGAGGGTCATGAGGCCCGCTTCGGCTTGCCAGACGACGAAATCGCCGGCCGCGCCGCGGATTTCGCAGTCCGTATCGCTTAGCAGCATGGCTCGGGTCTCTAAGAAACGAGGCTCGTCGGGGATCAGACGGAGTGCCTGTTGCCGGCCGGTGCAGGGATGGACAGCGAGGTTGTCCGCGCGGTTGGCGGCATTCATTTCCGACGTGGAGGAGGATGCTGCCGTCATGAAGGGAGGATTCCAGCGACGGGGATTTGATGCGCCCGGCGACTTGTTGGGTGTTAGGAGAGCGGTGCACGGCTCGTGCAAGGGTGCGGTTTCGTACGGATGGCGAGGGGGGGTTGCCAAGCTAAGCCTAGAAACAAGAGAAGAAGGCAGACGGGCCCACGAAACCGCGGGCACCCCGGTCCGCCCCACCTCACATGAAGAGGCGGATTGGGGCGGCGCTTGGGGCCAGGACCTGGACGCCGGTTGGGGTTTTCGAGGCGACGCCTTTGGACACGCGGATGGCGTAGGCGAAGTCGCGGAATCGATAGGTCAGGCGGGCGTCAGAGAGGGCCTCGAAGGCGGTGCGGGCGGGCGACCACTCGAAGAGCAGGGCCAACCGCGACGGCGATGGCGCGCCTTTCAGGCTGAACTCGATTTCGCGCTCACCGAAGCTGAAGATGCAGGCGCCGCCGGAGGATAGGGGTACGGTGGTTTGGAGGCCCGACTGCGACTCGGTGACGGTGGGCGGGGCGGACATGGCTAACGGGGTGGCGCGGCCGTCTTCGCCGATGAGGACGAAGCGGCCCATGGCGCGCACTTTGTCATCGCTCCAGTGATAACCGTCAAGCACGGCCAACATGCGCTGCTCGATGCCGTGCTGGAGGGCTGTGTCGGTGAGGTAAGGCTGGGGGAAACGGTCGTCATAGACGTGAAGATCGCGCAGAAAGAACTGGTCGCCGCGGAAATGCAGGTTGGCGCGGTAGTACTTGCTCTGATACCAGACGGTGCGCTGCGGCGGATCTTTGCCGAATGGGTCCTTCAGCATGACCTGGGCCTGCGGCGGGGTGGAGCGGAAGGCGCGCTTGAAGCGGCGGCCGGTCTCGCCCATGGTTTCGACGATCAAACCGGCGTCGCGGCGGACTTGCGCTAACTGGTCCAGTTGCGGCGGAAACGCTTTGCGCATGGCCGGCCAGCCGAAGCTGTTCTCCTGACCGAGTTGCGCATAGGCGAAGGACTGGGTGGGAGATTGCGCAATCATTTCGAGAAACAGGGGGACGAAGGTTGGCGACTGGCCCGACGCCCAGACCGGCTCCATGGTGTCGGGATAGGAAAACGTTTTGTCGTAATAGTAGACGGGGTCCTGCCCCAGCAGCCGAAACATGGGAGTGGAGATCTGGTTTCGCGGGTCCACGGCGGGACTCCATGCGTTTTGGCGGCTGGGATAGTAGCCTGCGATGGGGGCGCCCCAGATGGTAAAGCCGTCGGTGGCCAACTGGTCGCGGCAATTGGCGAAGGCGTCGATGCCGTACGTGTCGGACAGGTGGGCGAGGGTGACGGCATCCAGGTTCCAGGAGGCGACGGTTTTCGCGTCGCGGCCGAAGGTGCGTTTGAAGGTGGCGATGGCGGTATCGGCGAGCTTGCGGCGTTCGTCGGGCTTGTAGCCGATGGCGTAGGCGACGGGGACGTGGTAATCCCACTCCCAATCGGGGCGGCCGCGCCAGGCGATGCCGGCATCGTCGCAGATTTTGCGATTCATTTCGAACCAGATGCCCGCCTCATGTTCGGGAGGCATCTCAGACTTGAGGAATTCGACGAAGGGGCCTTCGACAAGCGCATCGTACTGAAGGAGCCAGGTGGCGGGGAAGCCCTGGGCGCGGATGGACGCCATCTGCTGGCGGACAGGCTCGATGAGGTCCATTTTCTGGCGCGGCTCTTCGGCGCGGATGAAATTCATGATGTTGACGGCGCGCAAGGCAGTGTTCCGGCCGGCGGAGGCTGCCGGCAGGTTGGGCAGCAGGCAGGAGGCAAGCACAGTCTTCACGGCGCCGGCCATGGCGTCACGCCGCGAAGGAGAGTGAGGGCGCGCCGCTGATTTTTCGGTCATACGCCTCTCATATTATCGCCATGGCGCGAACGGATGTACCATCGAAGGCGCGGAGGCGTTTCTCATGGCATTCAAGGTGTTCTCGAGCGCATTTTCGGACGGCGGATGGATTCCGAGCCTGCATTCCTGCGAGGGCGCGGATGTTTCGCCGTCGCTCGAATGGAGCGGCGAGCCGGCCGGCACGAGGAGCTTCGCGCTGGTGGTGGACGACCCCGATGCGCCGTCGGGAACGTGGACGCACTGGCTGCTGTTCGATATTCCGGCGACGGTACACACGTTGGCGCAGGGGTATAAGGCGGGGAGCTTGGGCGTGAGCGGCGAGAACGACTTCGGTAAGCTGGGCTATGGCGGGCCATGTCCACCGAAGGGGCACGGAACGCATCGCTACTTCTTTACGCTGTATGCGGTGGATGTGACAACGCTGGGGATCAAGAGCAGTGTGACGGCGGCGGGGTTGAAGCGGGCGCTGGCAGGACATGCAGTGGCGGAGGCGCGGTATATGGGGAAGTTCGAGAGGAGATAGAGGATGCAAGGGCGAAGCGGGTTGCGGCTGCCGGCGGCGGTTGTGGCCGCGGCCTTTCTGGCCGGCGCGCTGCGGCCGGCCGGGGAATCCGGAGACCGATACCTTCCCTGGGAAGGCGGCGCCGCTTACTACAAGAAATGGATCAACGGCCCACCCGCGGACGCGGAGTTTTTCCCCATCAGCGTGTGGTACCAAGCCGCGGGGAACGCGGCCAGATACAAGGCGATTGGCGTGAATCAGTACATCGGCCCGGTGTCGCGCCGTCCTAGCGAGGGGCTGGAACTGCTGCGCCAAGCGGGGATGGCGCTGATCGGCTCGCAGAGCGCGGCCAGCCTGGCAGGTTCGGAGAAGGACATTCTTCGCGGCTGGTTCCTGTTCGATGAGCCGGATAACGCCCAAGCCAAACCGGGCGGGGGATACGGCTCCTGCATCCTGCCTCCCGCGTTGGTTCAGCAATACCAGGACGTTGTGGCTAAGGACCCCACCAGGCCAGCATTCCTGAATTTCGGGCAGGCTGTAGCGAACGAGCCGTGGCCGGGGCGCGGAGACGCCTGTTCGGGGCACTACGAACACTACCCGGAGTACATCGAAGGGGCCGACATAGTCTCCTACGACGTGTATCCGGTAAACAACGGGCTGCCGCTGTGGTGGGTGGGAAAGGGCGTCGACCGGCTGCGGGAGTGGGCGCAATACAAGAAGCCCGTGTGGGACTGGATCGAAACCACGGCCTACAACGCCGGGCCGAAGCCCACGCCGGACGATGTGAAGGCGGAAGTGTGGATGTCGATCATCCACGGCGCCATGGGCGTGGGGTACTTCTGTCACGTCTTTAAGCCGGTGGCGGACGATGCGGGTCCGCTTGACGATGCTCCGATGAGGGAAGCGCTGACGGCGATCGATCGGCAGATCGAGGAGCTGGCGCCGGCGCTCAATACGCCTTCGGTGGCGAACGGCGTTCGCGCGGCCGCCTCGACCTCCATTTCCGGCGCGCCGGTGGAGACGATGCTAAAGCGGCAGGGCGGCGCGACCTACCTTTTCGCTATGCGATCGCGACCGGGCAGCGAAGCCACGGTCGAGTTTACTTTGCGCGGCGCTCCCCGCGAGATGACTGCTTCCGTGCTTGGCGAAGCGCGGACGGTGCGCGTGAAGAACGGCGTATTCGAGGACCGTTTTGCGGGCTACCAGGTGCATTTGTACAGGCTGCCGTTTTTGCCAAAGTAGGGGCGGGCCCTGCGTGCACGCCGCGGGTTGCCGCCTGATAAGCTGAATACGTCATGCGAAGGTTCCTTGGCTGGCTTTCCATAATCGCCTGGGTGACGCTCTGCCTGAGCGCCGGCGGGGCCGCGCAGGAGCAATCGAAGACCGCGCCCAAGAAGACGACCTCCGCCAAGAGTTCGAAGAAATCGGCGTCCGGAAAGCAGCCGGCGAAAAGCAAAGCACGGTCCAAATCCGCGCCAAAGAAGGGACCCGCAGGCAAGACCGCGAGCAAGAGCGGCAGCAAGGCTACGGGCAAGGGCGGCAGCAAGTCCGGCGGCAAGACAACCAAATCCGGCAAGAAAGCCCCGCCCACCACCTGGCGCAACCGCCAGACGGAGCCTACTGCCCAGCGCTACAAGGAGATTCAAGACGCGCTGGCCGCCAAGGGATTTCTGAACCCGGAAGAGGCGAGCGGCGCGTGGGGCCCGATCTCGGAGGATGCGCTGAAGAAGTTTCAAGCGGCGCAGAACATCGACTCGACCGGCAAGATCGACTCGCTTTCGCTGATCGCTCTGGGACTTGGCCCCAAGCACGAGGCGGCGGCGCCCGCGAAGCCACCGGAAACGCAGCAACCGCAGGCGCCGTGATTACCTGGGCCGGACGCGCCCGAACTGAAAGCTCGTCTTGACCACGCGGTTATCGGAATCGACCAGCGCGCTGGCCATGAAGCCGGGGTCCTGGGGAGAGCCGAAGCGCATGTCGAAGACCTCGACCAGGCGCCCGTTTTCGAGTTCGGCGGAAGGCGAGACGCGCCACAGGGGAAACTGCGAGAATCGCAAAAACTCCTGGATGGTTGGCGCGCTGCGCGCGGAATCGAGCGCCGGACTGGCGTCGGGTTTGTAGAACAGGAGGGATCGCGAGGGGTCGAACTCTCCGGCCAGATTGAGGTCTGCCACGGCGTAGAAATCGCCGGTTTCCACGAGGCCGCGCCAGCGCAGCGGATTGGCTGGGCCTGGCAGGGCAGCTACGCGCAGCGGGACCGCCTGCTGGTAGACGCGCGCATCGAGCGAAGCCGCCGCGCGCCGGTGCAGCACCGCCCGGCCGCCGGTGTAAAGCAGCAGGAACGACAAGGCAAAGATGGCGAATCCGCGCCCGGGATACTCGGGCCGGCGACGTCCCGATGCGATTTCGCCGCCGACCAGACGGGATAGAAACGGCCCGGCTACCGCGAGCAGGAACACGGCCCAGATCCACAGGTCCACCACATTGGTAAGGTCCAGGCGCAGCCAGTTTGAGGAAAAGGGAAGGAACAGGCGGATTCCGTAGCTATTCGTCAGATCGAGCAAGAGGTGGGACCCTACCGCCAGCAGAGAGGCGCAGAAGGCCCCCGCCCAGCGAATGGGCTTGCGTCCGGCCATGCGCACCAGCAGAAGCGGCAACAGCGCCATGGCGGGCATGGCCGCCAGCGAGTGCGTGAGATGGCGGTGATAGTGCAAGTAGTTGAGGGCGCCGCCGGCCGCTGTGACGATATCGATATCCGGAGCGTTGGCGGCGAGGATGAGAATGGGCGTGGCGTGCGGCGTCCAGCGGTTCAACCCGGCCCGGCTCAGGAAGAGGCCAACCGCGGTATGCGTCAAGGGGTCCATGGAGCCGCCGATTCATCATTGTAAGTGGGAAACGGGAGCGGTGGGCAAATGCTCCGCTCCCGCGGACCTTCAGGCTGAGAGCTGCAATTCGTCCCAATCCTGCTCGAGCGACATTGCCAGGTCGGGCTCGAATCTGGGAACGCGGCGAACGGTGCCGGCGAAATAGTCGGCAAGCGGGAACAAGGCGTACGGCCGCGTTTCCACGAACGCCTGGCCGAGCTTTTCTTCCACGCGGTACACCTGGTGGAAGAAATTGCCCCGATTCAAGTTCTGCCGCCGGGAGCACAGCTTCCAGTCCGCGCCCAGCAGAAAGAAGAAACGAAACGTCTGATACTCGTCCTCGGTCAGGGTGCGCTTGGCCACCAGACAGAGATCGGCCATGTACTCTTCGATCTTACGGCCGTAGGTTCGCCCGCCGTCTTTACCCTGGGTGAACTCAAGCGATACCGAGCTCGAGTACTTCCCGAGCTCGACGCACTCCCGGTAACGGTTGAAACATGCGCGAAAGACCGCCCGAAAGACGCACTTGCACGGAGCCTGCTTGCCTCTCCAGAGCATCCGTATGCCGTCCCCCTCGCATTTGGTACAAGCAACTCTCGACATTCCGATAGTGTTCGATCGATTCCACTGCATGCTTGAAAAGGTCCTCCCGGCGGTAAGCCGATCTCAAGCCGGCTGCGCCGTTTTTTTCGTACCCAGTCTGAATGTACTGTAGATCACGAAACCGTCAAGATTTCTTTCTGCGAATTATTATGAAATACTCGAAGTCGGCAGGCTTTCCCCAGGCGTAAGAGGAGGCAGCGCAAGGATCTATAAGACTTTTTGACTACGATATTTCTAATTTAATTCTAAGGTAATTCTTAGTGAGTTCTAGGAATTTTGGTACTGCCCTATTTCTGGGAGGAATATACCTGAAATTGGCGCGTCATGAATTTCAGAGATCTCCAGAACCGGCTCGCCGAGAATCTCCGGGTACGGGTACGGAGGGGCGAGATCACCGAGCGCGGCCTGGCTCGCCTGACGGGGGTGTCACAGCCGCATATCCATCACGTTCTAAACGGAAAGAGGCTGTTATCGGCGGACATGGCGGACCAAGTCATGGCCCATTTGCGGATGGACATCCTGGACTTGATCGACCCCGCCGCATTGCTCGAATGGAACCGGCGGGATTAAAAGCGTGGGAGGCGGCTGGGAAAACGTGTGGCAATGCGCCGCCGGGTGGGACCGGCGGCGGTGCGGCTGGAAATGGGGCGAGCCATCGGAAAGTACCTTATTATTTTAAGGATTTCCCGATGGCTGAGCGGGGTTTACGACTTCTTCGGCATCTTCTTCAGCGCGCCGGCGATCTTGTCGGTAAGCTCCTTAGAGTCAGCGGATTCAGGCACACTCTTGAGGGCGTTCTGAGCGCGCTGGCAGAGAATCCCGAGTTTTTCGGAATCGTCCATCTTGTCCGGCGAGAACATTTCCGCCATGGAAAAGAGCGTATTGGCCATGGTCAATTGGAAGGCGGCGCGGGTGACCTTGGCGTCCGGCGCGGCGAAGAACTGGGCCGCTTTGGCAGCGTCGTTGGGGCAGCCGGCCACTCTCTCGGCCGTCAGAATCACGTTTCGCTGCAACGCCTGTTGGAGCGCGGCGTCCACCTGCGGGCCGACGGGCATGCTGCCCGTGCTGGCACGAAGCAGGCCGGGGACTTCGGCGGGGCTGCCTTTCGGGAATGCGAAAGCGAGCGGCACGGAGTCCACCTTCAACTTGTTGAAGTCCGCGAACTTATCCGCGAACTGCAGCACCAGGCGAGCGGCGGCTTCGCGTTCCAGCACCATCTGGCGGCGGAACGGCTCGGCTTGGGTCTTGTCGGGCTTGCCGGCGATCTTGGCGCCTTTCTCATAGGCGTCGGCCGCCTCCATGTAGCCGTCAGCCATGCCGGAGATAAGGACGAGCGACCATGGCAGGGCGCGCGCGGCGTATTCACCGTCATCCTTAGCGAGCAGGTCGTCCAGGCGCGCGGCGGTGGTGGTGTAATCGCCGGCATCGAACGTTCCCTTGGCTGCATTCCAGAAAAAGCCCGGTGAGCCGGGCTGCGGCGCGGATGATCCTGAACAGGAGTACAAGGCCAAAAACACCGTGATAACTGCAAATACGGCGACAGAGCGTTTAGCTGTCCGAGACATCGTTCACCTCACCTAAGTGTGGTAGCACAGCACCTCTCCGGATGCAAGGGGTAAGATGAGGCGCGGCGCGGCCGGCGGGCTAAATGGATCGATCAGCTCCACTAAGGTGAAGAAAGAAAATGGACTTATCGCCGAAAACGCAGCCAAGTGCTACCATGCGCAGCAGAAAGGGAGACCCCGATCATGCTCAGTCCGACCACGACATCGCCTGCTGAAGCTGTTGGCGTCGCGCAGGCGAGCAACGCCCGCAAGTTCTATGTGCTGTTCTTCCTGTCCGGGTTCCCGGCGCTTTTATACCAGATCGTGTGGCAGCGCGCCCTTTTCACAATCTACGGCGTGAACATCGAGTCGGTCACGGTGATTGTGACGGTGTTCATGCTAGGGCTTGGACTGGGAAGCCTGGCGGGAGGCTGGGTATCGAAGCGCGCAGACATTCCGCTGCTCGGTCTTTTCGGAGCCATCGAGTTGGGCATCGCAGTTTTCGGATGCGTATCGATGCGCCTGTTTCATGGCGTCGCTTCCCTCACGGCGGGCGCCGGGGCGCTCCAAACCGGACTGGTCACCTTTTTCTTACTCATGATTCCCACGCTGCTGATGGGCAGCACCTTGCCTTTGCTGGTGGCTCATCTGGCCCGGCGAAACGGAAACGTTGGGGAGTCGGTGGGCGGGCTGTATGCAGCGAACACATTCGGATCGGCGGCGGCATGTTTTCTGGCAGCGCATCTTCTGATGGGCGCGTTCGGCGAATCCGGATGCGTTCGGTTTGCGGCGCTCATCAATGCTTCCGTCGCGGCCACGGCGTTTCTGATGTATTTTCGAGATCGTGAACACGCGGCGGGCTTCGTTTCCCGGCAGGACTCCAAGCCGAGATCCTGGGCCGGCGCGATGCTTCCGTTCGGCGTCTGCCTGCTGGTGGCCGGAGGTGTCGGGTTCATCTCGCTGGGGTACGAAATCGTCTGGTATCGTCTTTATTCGTTCGCGGCCGGACGCACGGCGTCTTGCTTTGCATTACTGTTGGCGTGGTATCTGGCTGGAATCGCCTATGGCTCGCTTGCGGTGCGCGACCAGTGCCGCAGAAGGCTGCGGGCGGACCCCGCCGGTCTGCTTCGCGCGACCGCGTCGGTAATTATCTGGGCGAATATTGCGGCGTTCCTGGTGGGTCCGGCGCTGGCCGCCGCCGTGGCGCATGTTCCTATCGATTTCACTTATCCATTCGTCTTCGTGGGCGCCGCTCTGCTGGGCGCGGCGTTTCCGTTGCTGGCGCATGCGGCCATCGATCCTTCTCGACCGGACGCCGGCGCGAGGCTCAGCTACCTGTACCTGAGCAATATTCTGGGCTGCGCTTCCGGGAGCCTGATTGTTGGCTTCGTGTTGTTTGACCGCATCTCGACAAGGGGAGTCTCGACCGCGCTGTTGCTTATCGGAATGGGCCTGGGCGGCGGTCTTCTCTTCGCCGCCGGCCGAAAGGCGCTCACGCGGCGCCGGTCGATCGGGTTCGCCCTTGGCGCGATTCCGATACTTGCCGCATGGCCGCTGTATTCGAATCTGTACGAGCGGCTGCTGTTCAAATCCGAGTATGCGACGCAGCCCAGCTTTCAACACTTAGTCGAGACCCGCAGCGGCGTCATCGCGGTCGCTGCCAATGGCACGGTTTTTGGCGGGGGAGTCTACGATGGGCGCCTCAGTACGGACCTTGTGAACGATAGCAATAGCATCTTTAGAGCCTTCGCGGTTGCTGCCTTTCACCCCGATCCCCAACAGGTTCTGATGGTGGGCCTGTCTTCCGGATCATGGGCGCAGGCGATCGCGAACAACCCGCGAGTGGCCGAGCTCACCATCGTGGAAATCAACCCCGGGTATCTGACCATCATCCCGAAGCATCCGATGGTGGCGAGCCTGTTGCGCAACCCGAAAGTGAAGATCGTGATTGACGACGGCCGGCGGTGGTTGGTTCGCAATCCCGACAGGAAGTTCGACGTGGTGGTGATGAACACGCCGCAGCACTGGCTGGCGCACGTATCGAACCTGCTATCGGTGGAGTTCCTGGGCCTGGTCCGATCGCATTTGAAGCCCGGCGGGATTCACTACTACAACACCACTTCGTCCCCCGAGGCGCTGTTGACGGGATCGACGGTGTTTCCTTACGCGCTTCGCATTTCGAACTTCCTGGCGGTGAGCGATAGCCCGTTCACTTTCGATAAGGAACGGTGGAGGACGGCGCTTGCGGCCTATCGCATTGACAACAAGGCCGTGCTGGACCTGGGACGCGAGGCGGACCGCGGCCGGCTCGATGAGCTACTGCACCTGGCCGATACGCTGCACGACGAGGATTTCAACGAGCCAATGCGGATCGAGGGGGGAGACAGCATCCGGCGGCGATTCCGGGATGCGCGACTCATCACGGACGACAACATGGGGAGCGAGTGGCGTTAATTTAGCGGAAGATTCACTGCGTCCGCGCCACGGCGATTCGGACCTGGATATCATGAAAGCAGGTATGCGCAAGGCGCTGATCTGCCTCTTTCTGTTCAGGAGCGCACTCCTCGCGCAGACGGTGGCAGGCACGGTGGTTTCGACCGGCGGAGCCGCCCTGGCCGGCGTGGGCGTCACTCTATGGAAAGCCGATAACCAGGGCGAGGCGACCGGGTACAGCGCCACCACGGACGCCTCCGGCAACTTTCGACTGCAAGATGTCAAGGACGGCGTCTACGTTGTGGATTTGCAATTAGCCGGCTTCCTGAGCCCCTATTCCGGCGGGCCGGGAAACCGGCCGTTCGCCGTGGAGAACGGCGTGACAACCAAGCGCCTCCGCTTCGAAATGATGCCGGAGGGAAGAGTCTCCGGCCGGGTCCTCGATGGAAAGGGATCGCCTGTACCGGGATCGAAAGTTGTGCTGGCCGCTCCCTATGGACTGATGACGCAAGATGCTTCGGGGGACGATGGCGAATTCCTTTTCGATCAGATGCCTCCGGGGAGCTATACGCTTATGGCGGCGCCGCCGCTGGGATTGAAGCCGCCCGATGCCGTGGATGGGCAAGCGTTCGCCTGGGCGCCTACCTTTTTCGGCGGCGTCCCGTTCCGCGAAGGGGCTGCGCACATTGTGGTGCGGTCCGGCGGCGAGGTTTCGGAGCTGGACGTGAAACTGCTCGCCGTGCCCGCGCACCGGATTCGCGGCCAAGTGCTCGACCCGGCCGGGGCTGCCGCGCCCGAGGTGACGGTGGAGTTGCGGGACGCCGCGGATCAAGACGGGATGCGGAGCGTCACTTCCAAGGAGGATGGTTCCTTCGAATTCCTGGTCACGGACCGGAAATGGCGGTTATCGGCGGAGGCTGACGGCAGCGAGGCCAAGCTATACGCGGATCTCAACTTGCAGATGGCGGGCAAGGATCTCGATAACGTCGTACTCCGCCTGAGCATGGCGTTTTCCGTTCACGGCAGCGTGCGGTTCGATCCGCCGGAGGGAGTGAAGGCGACGGGGGCCATCTTGTTCACGCGCGAAGGCGGCGTTGGCGGCCTCGGCCTTGGACAAGTCGATGCCGGCGGGAATTTCACGGCGGACGGCATTTATCCCGGCGACTACACCGTTTCGATTTTGCCGCCGGTCCCCGCGCCCGGCTACTACCTGGATGCGATACGCGTGGGGGACCGCGAGACGCTGGCGCGGCAGGTTGAGATCCTCTCCGAGTCCACGCCCATATCCATTCAATTTAAAGCGGGCGGCGGCACGGTCCAAGGCACGGTGGAGGACTGCGGCGGCGCGTACGTCCTGCTGCTGCCGCAAGATCCGTCGATGCGCCGACAGGGCGTGGTGCGGCGGGTGCAATGCGCGGAGGGCGGCTGCTTCGAAATCGCTTCGGCGCGCCCGGGCGATTACTACGTCCTCGCCTTGGGTTCGGGGAGTCCCGCTCTGATTCCACCCTACGATCTGGATCGGGACTACCTGAACCAGGCGGTCGCGGTGACAGTCGCAAACAACAGCGCCGTCAAAGTCGATCTTAAGGTGATTCCGCCGCGCTGGTTTTGAAGGCTAGAACCGGCTCCGGTGAGCCCACAGCCCCAGGGCGGGGTTCGATACGAAGAACACTTCTTCGCCGTCGACCGTGTTATAGCCGTCTCGCAGCTTCGACGGGTCGTATTTCTTCACGGTCTCAGAAAGACCGCCATAGCGGAAGTTCACGCTCTCCATCTCTTCTCGACTAAGATGGCCGGGGCAATAGGTAATGCTGAAGCGGCCTTCCGAGGAGCCGTGAATCAGGTGCGCCGCGGCGCCAAGATTCCCCGCCAGGTCCGGGTTGTCGCGCACAAAATCGAGCACCGCCGGGGTTCCCGCATAACCGTACTTGCGGATGAGCCGGTCGATTTCCGCGTCCTCGCCGAACTCCTTGACGCCTGGCGCCAGCACCGTCAGATCGGCGCCGTCCGCCAGCGCCATGCGCGTGCGATAGATCGCCTTATTGCCGATCCACGTGCTCTTGAACTCGCCCGGGTCCAGGTAGACCACCGCCTTGCGGATCTGCCGGTCGAGCATAATAAAGTTCACCTTGAGACTCAGCTCGGCCGCCCTGCTAAAGCACTCGATATCGTCGCCGATGAACAATCCCCGCGTCACCAGGCGGCCCGCATCGTCCTTGCCGCGTACCGTCAATACATAGATCAGGGGAAGGCGGCGCAGGAAACGCTCGGCCGCGCAATTGATCACGCGCCGCACCGGCGTATCGGCCCGGCCCATGATCCGCTCCATCCCGTAAACCGCTCCCAGATAGTGGCTGCGGCCGATGCCATACGCGCCGCCCGTCCCGATCAGCACGTTCTTGGCGTGGCTGGCCATGCCGATGACTTCGTGGGGGACCACCTGGCCAATGGACAGGATCAGGTCGAAGCCGCCCTCCACCAGCCACTTGTTCACCTGCGCCGGCCAGGCGAAATCCAGCTTCCCTTCGGACTGCTCGCGGATGAACGCTGCCGGCACTTCGCCCAGGTTGGCCAGATCCGTTTTCCAGTCGTGCGTTCGAAACAGGCCCGGCGGAACGCTGCCGAACATCGAGCTAATCTCAGCGGGCGTCATGGGCCGGTGCGTGCCGATGGCCGGTAGGACGCCCCCCAGCCGCTCTCCGAAGTACTGCCAGATCAGCTCCGTCAGTTCTCCGGCGCCGGAATGATAGCGGCTGAAGTCCGGCGGAATGGCCAGGACCTTGCGGCGTTCCCCGAGCGAAGCGAGCGCGCCGAAGAGCGCCTCCCGGAGGTCCTCAGAAGAGAGAGCCGCGGTTTCGGAACCAAAGCTGAATAACATTGCGGGACCTTTACTTCCAATTATAGGATGCCAGCACGGCGCCATCCGGTCCAATCAGAATGAGCGCCGAGCGGCCCGGATCGAGCGATCCCGTAAATTGCTTCCCGCTCTTCTGGTCGGTGAAGGAAACCGCCGTCTGCCCGGATTCCGAGGTCAGCGCATACAGCGTGGCGCGCGGGTATCTTGTCGGGCAAATCAGGATGCCGGGGTCCTGCAGCGCGGTGGTATACGCAGGCGTGACGCCCGCGCTTTTCATCGCGTAGCGGTAGACGTCGCCGATGGTTTGCAGGTTGTCGTTCAGCTCTAGCGGCAGGGGCGAAAACAGAATCTTGCCCCGGCCCAGCGTTTTCTCGGCCCACAGGCTCTTATCGGGCAGCACGGCGCGGTCCAGATAGGTGGTCTTGTCGCCGCCGTAGGAAAGGCGCTCATCTCCGCCCGGAAATTTCATGATCTCCTCGCGGACCGTCAGCGGCGCGGTTTCATAAGCCAGGCCGGCCTGTTTTTCGCGGCCGGTCGCGTGGAAGTGCGCGTCCCCGTCGAAGGGTCCGGAGACCAGCAGAGTGGCCCCCGCGCTGACCTTCGCGCGGATGGCGTCCCACGCACCCGGCGTCAAGCCCTTGGTAGAGGGCAAGACGATCAGCTTGGGGCTGCCCAAGTCCTGGATCTGGTATTCGCCGACGGCGTACGCTTCGCCGCGGGCATAGTAATAGAGCGCGCGGACGGCGTTCTGCTGCGCCTCAAGCGCGGTCTTGTTGTAGACCGAAAGCTGGAAGGATTGCGGCAGGACCAGCGCGACCTGAGGGGGCACCAGGTCCGTGGCGTACGGCGCCGCTTTGAGGGCGAACTGGCCGATGCCGCGCATCGCCGTCTGCGCGATTTTGGCCGACCCGTCGCTGCGCCGGATGCCGAAATCCACCTCACGGTCCCAGTCCCACATGACTGCTCCGCTGCTGCCGGCTGCGAATCCCAGGACCCATTTCTTTTCGTTCAGCGCGTTGCCGGTGATCTCGTCATAGCGCCATGTGGCATCCGCGCTACGCACCGGCTGGTAGCCGGTTTCGCCGGTGATATTGGGCATGCCGGGACGCTTGGCGGCCACCGAATCCCATAACAGCGCGTCATCCTGCCAGTAGGTGTGGTTGGTGGTGAAAGCTACGCCGCCCGCCGCGTAGAACTGGTTCAGCACGCGATTAGTGACGCCACCTTCGTCCTGCCCAACGTTGACCAGTTGTTTGCTGCCCGCCCCGCGGATGGCGCTCACCATGGAACGCACCCATTCCGTGAACTCGTCCTGCGCGAACAGGTTGTAATCGAGCGCCCGCACGCCGCCGCCATTCATGCTGCGGGAAAAGGTAAGGTTGGCGATGGTGGGCAGAGGGATGTTGTCGAAACCGCCAAGCTGATCCGGCGTCGCCATCCAGGCCGCGCTTAATGCGCCCAGGCCCGGATACTTCGCCGCCAGCCATTTGCGCCACAAGGCCAGCTCCACGGCGTCGCCGTTGGGAGTGTTCCCGGTCCACAGGCGGTTAGGATTGGAAAAGCTCGGCTCGTTGATCAGGTCGTAGCACAGCCAGGGAACGTCCTTGAACCGGTTCACAATGGAAAGCACGTAATCGAGCTCGGTCTTGACGGATTGCGGGTCTGCATACACGTTGGGCTCGGGCGGCGCTTGCGGATCGACGCGTCCGCCGCGTCCTCCGCCGGCAGCCGGCGCGGGGGCGGGCGCCGGTGGCGGAGCTACACTCTGCGGGCTAGGCGCCGAGGGATCGAGCGGCTTCGGCGTGAACGCGTAGAACGTAAAATCGACCATGATGCCGTGCCGGTGCGCGCTCAGCAGGTAGGCCTCGAGGTTTCGCAGGAACCGCTCCGTGACGCCCCTGGTGGCCGGATCGATCATCCGCAGCGTGGGACTCCAAACCCCGGTGCGGACAAAGGTAACGCCATAGCGCTGCATTTCCTCGAAATCGCGTTCCCAGATCCACGCGTTGCGCGGCCCGGAGAAATCCCATCCGTTGGCTTCGGTCGAAAAGTAGTTGGCGCCCACCGGGAAGAACGGCTTGCTGTCGCTCGTGAGGAAATCCTTCTTGACGCCCAGAACCGGACCGGCCGTAAGCTGCGCCGCATCTTCCACCCACACGCCGTTCTGATAGGCCTCGCGGCCCCGGCCATCCTCCATCCACACCCCGCGCACGGTATAGAAACCGGGCGCAAGACTCCTGGCGAACGCCGCTTCCGCATTCACCGCGCCGGCGACCGGAACGGTGAGCGTCTCCTCCACCACGTTGCCGGATATGAGTTGCAGCCTCACCTCGCCCGTCAGCGGCTTGTTGGCGCGTTCCCGCCCCGCGTTGCGCAGGCGGACCAGCGCTTTGGCCGGCTCTCCGGGCTTGAGGGTGGAAAAGGGCATCTCGACTGAGAACGCCGTTACGCCCTGCCGTGCATAGGCGGCGGCCTGGGCCATCAGGGAGATGCCGTCCGGGGAATCCCAGTAGCCCGGTGCAGGGTCGAAATCGAGCAGCACCATCCGAGACGCCGGGGCTGCGACGCCCCCGGTCCCGCGCCCGCCGGAGCCGCCGAAAGTCCGGTCCATTGCCACCACCGGGGCCGCAACTTCCAGACCCTCGTCATTCATGACGAAGCCCAGGCCCGAAAGGCGGCCTTCCAGAACGAAGAAACGCCGAGCGTGAATGGCCAGCGGATGCAGGAAGGCGAACTCGGTGCGCCACGCGAACCTCACGGTATCCGGCGTGGGAACCGGCGCTTCATAGGTGTGCTGGATGCCCATGTCGCGCGCATAGGTGTCCTGCGGCGCGGCCTCGCTGGACCGCCCGCTGGCGCCGGCGGTCACCGGAACCCGGAACGCCTGGCCTCCCAGCGCCAGCACGTTGCCGCCCGCCCTGACGTACGCTTGAATGCCGCTCCATGCCTCCGTGGGAAACGCCGAACCGTAGGGCAGGACAAGCAGATCCGCGCCGTTGAGCGTGGCGGGATCTTTCAGCCCATCGACGCCGGCAAATACGGGCGCCATGCCATCGAGCGCCTTGACCAGCGCGTCGCGGCTTACCGGTTGGCTGGCAACTGTCGGGAACCCCGGCTGCCAGAAGACCACGACCTTGGCGAGCGCGGGGATGCACGCTCCCAGCGCCAGCGAAAGCATGAGGGCGAGCTTACGCATAGAAGCTGAGAGTAAGCCCGCGCGGCGGCGGACGCAAGGCGGCGAAAATGTCACCATCGGCTTTCCCTGCCCGCAACAGGTAGAGTTGACGTATGAGCGACCGTGTGCGGGTGATTCTCAGCGGCTCCGGCGCGAGTTGGAGGCGCACTATGGCCCGCGGCTCGTGCGGGTGGGCCTATACGGCTCGCAGGCCCGCAACGACGCGTCACCCGACTCGGACATCGACGTTCTCGTGGTGCTGCGGGGCGCAGTCCACCAGGCCGAGGAGATCGAACGGACGGTCGGAATCGCGAGTGAGTTGTCCATGGATTTCGACCAACTCGTCAGTTGTTTTTTCCTTGCCGAGGAGTATTTCATGCGGCGGAACGGCGCTTTCCTCCGAAACGTGAAACGAGAAGGCATAACGGTTTGACGGAGGATCAACGCGACTATCTCGCGCAGGCGCAAGCCCGGCTGGCTGCGGCGCGGCTGCTTCTGAGCCAGGGATTCGCCGAGGACGCAGTTTCGCGCGCCTACTACGCAATGTTCTACGCGGCGGAGTCGCTATTGGAAGGCGAAGGGCTGAAATTTTCCAGTCACGCTGCCGTGATTTCCGCGTTTGGGACGGCATTTCGCGAAGACAGGCAGGGTTCCCGTGGAGTATCATCGGGCGCCGATAAAGGCCGAGGCCCTGCGGCGGCGTGGGGATTACTGACCCTTTGACGACGTCAGCGCGGCCGATGCCGAAGACCAAATCAGCCAGGCGCAGCGGTTCCTCGATTTGGCCGCAAGACTGATCCAGGGTTAGCACGCACCGTTACGGAGATTGCGAAGGCGATGCGGCGGCGGCGGGATCGAAAATCCGCTTATCTACGGGAAGCGCATGGTACGGCGCGGGGTCCGGCTTCGCGGCGAAGCAATCCGCCAGATCGGCCGCGGCGGCTTCCGCAAGATTCATCGGCGGCACGCGCAGCAACTCGAAAATGGTCTTCAGCAGGCCGGGAAAGCCGGTGTTCGTGTGGGTCACGTGGTCGCGTTTCGACCACGGCCCCGCGCATAAGAGCACCGTCCGCCGCGCGTCGATGTGGTCTACCCCGCCCCACGCGCCGTCCTCCGTCGTGAACACCGCCATTTGGCCCCACCACCTGGTGCGGGAGAGGAACTCGACGATGCGTCCCAGCGCCAGGTCGTTATCGGCGACGAACGATTCCGCGTAAGGGTAGCCATCGCCTGGGCGCGCGGCCGCCATGCCATCGTTGGGCAGGCGAATGAAGAGCAGACGCGGCAGATCCGCGCCGGTCTTGACGTACTGCTCCTCAATCTCGCGAATCAACTGAGAGACGCGGTCCTGGTCCCGTATGCCGGCGGCGTCGCCCTGGCGGACGCCAAAGGCCTCGACCGTTACGCCCTGCCCGGCGGCGTATTCCAGGGCTGCGGGCCAGGAGGGCGAATCCGCGTAGAAGTTGTCGCCGAAGGTCCACTGGCCGGCGATGGCGTGTTGGTTTGGCGTGACGGCCACATCCTTGATGCTCAGCCTCACACGGCGGCCGTCCACGTAACCGCGCATTCCGAACCGCGCCAAGCCCGGGAGCCCCATCGCCGGCCCGTTGGACGCTGTCGGAATGTCGCCCAGCACTTCGTCGTAAGTGCGGCCGTCCTTCACAATCAGGACGGCGTAACGCACGCCGGCCGGCAGCGCTTGCGGAGCGGCCGCGCGCGGCTCGAAGCCGTTGGCCTGCATGACGAAGGCAGTCCGCGCCGCGAGATCCTCCGCCTTGGGTAGCGGAAACACCGAAAGCGACCCCTGCCGCCACCGGTTGTCGCCAAAGGGAGCGTTGGCGCCCTGACCCTTGGCGTTCGCCACCACCACCGTGTCGCGGTCGAGCGCCACCCTGGTGGGGAACCAGCCCGCCGGGATATGCCCCAGCACACGGCGGTTGCGCACGTCGATTTCGGCAACCGCATCGATGCCCGGCTCCGCCACCAATAACAGCCCGGACGCCTCGTGGTAAGCCATGCCGGCCGGCCGCACGCCGCGGAACTGCTCAAGGCCGGGAATCCGTATGGGGATCTCCGCCTCGACGCGGTTCGTCGCGACGTCGACCACGGTGATGGAATCGCCGCCCCCGTTGGCGACGAATACCCGGCCGTCCACCGCGAGCGCGCTGTCGGGATCGGCCCCCCCCGTGGCGACCGTCGCATCCACCTTGGGCGCCGAAGGATCCGCCACGTCCACCACTGCCAGCGACCCCGCTTCCCCGCCGATTGCGGCGTACAGTTTGCGCCGGTCGGGGGAAAGCGCCAGCGCGAACGGAGGCCCGGCCAAGGCCACCCAGGCGATGGTTTGCCGGGAGCGCGCCTCGATTACCGCAACTCGCGAATTCTCCGGATCGGCCGCATATAGCAGCCCGCTCGGCGCGTCCAATGCCAGGTCGCCGGCGTAACTCCCGGTGGCGCCGCCCTGATTCAGGTCGATGGTGCGCACCCGTCCGGCGAGCCAGTCGATCAGGCTGATCCGCCCGGACGCGCCTTCCGACGCGAAAACCGCGTGCTCGCCCGAAAACACCAGCCCGCGGGAGGCGGCGCGCCAATCCGAAGCGCCGGACAGATCCGGCGGGTCAAAGCCTTGCGATCCCGGTTGGACCGGCTCCCACTGGCCGTCATTCCGGCGCTCCATGGCGACCGGGGTACTCTGGTCCCGGCCCGCGCTGGCGGTTGCCAGTACCTTGCCTGACGGACTCACAGCGAGGCCGAACGGGTCCGGTCCCGTAAGGTACTGGTCTCCGGCCGGCGCGACGATCCTCCCGCCCGGCAGAATCGAACCGCCAGCGTTTATAGACGCGGGACGCATTCCGGCCGGCGCCACGTACCATTGCGCGCAAACCACGGCGCAAACCGCCGCCAGCGCCAGCGAACATCGCCAGACCCCGAACACCCCTCCATCATATACGTGGGGAAGGTCCTGGGCTTTCTGGGCCTGCCTCGCAACTTGTGGTTTAGATTTGTGTTGTGTTAAGAATAGGTATGAAGTGGCACACGCAGTGCTGCGCCGAAAACGTCGGGCGGGCGCCGCGTGTTAGCACACCTTCGCAGTCGGCACGCATCGTAGCGGGAATTGAAAACGAGGTGGCGAATGGCGTCGACTAGTCTGCCGCAAGCCTACCAGAAGCCGCTGGAGGATCCGCTAGCGCATTTGCCCTGCTCCAGCATTCTGGAGTACCGCCGGGGCCAAGTCATTTACGATCAGCGACAACCCTCTACCGCGATCTATCTGGTGATCGACGGAAAGGTGAAGGTGTCGCGACTCGCCGACGACGGCCACCAGGTGGTGGTCGATATCTATCAACCCGACGAGTTCTTCGGCGAATCCGCGTTCCTGGGACTGCCGAACCGTCCCGAGCAGGCCGCCGCCCTGGAAAACACCAGGCTGATGACATGGACCGCCTCTGAAATCGAGGAGATCATCGCCAGACGGCCGCGCCTGGCCGTCGCCCTGCTCCAGATCCTGTCGCAGCGATCCCTGGATTTCACGCACCGCATCGAAAGCTTCTCGGTGGACAATATCGCGCGCCGTCTGGCTCGCTCGCTGATTCGGTTTTCGGAGCGGTTGGGCATTGAGGAAGCCGGCGGAGCGATCCGCATGGCCCCCTTCACTCACGAACTGCTTTCGCAGTACGTCGGCACGTCCCGCGAAATTGTCACCCACTACATGAACCAATTCCGCCGCCAGGGATTCTTGCGGTATTCGCGCAAGGGGATTCTCCTCTACCGCGAGCCGTTCAAGATTTGGCTGCGCGAAAGCTCCTGATTTCCGGCCTCAGTCCCCGTTCCCACCGCTCCCGTTGCGCAGCTTAGGGCAGAGAGCCAGCGCCTTCTCCACGGTGGCATACAGGTCCGTCATCAGGAACGGCTTGCTGAGGAACGTGGCGTGTTTGGGAAGCCCCTGAATATCGATGTGTCCCGACATCAGGACCACGCCGGCCCCGGGGCATATCTGGGCGATCTTCTTCACCAACTCCGGCCCGCACATCCCCGGCATGATGACGTCCGACACCACCAAATCGAAAGACGGGTCTCTCTCGACGGCCTCCAGTGCCTTCGCGGGGCTGGCCGCCGCGTGGATTTCATAGCCTAGCGCAGCAAGCGCTTTGGACACCACGCTGAGCACCACAGGCTCGTCATCGACGACCAGAATTCGCGCCGTAGCCCCCTCCACCATTACGTGCTGGCTGATCTGAGTCCCGGCGCGTTTGTTTGGTTTCAAACAATCGGCGGTCTTCAGTGCGGATCTGTATTGATTCTCACCGCCGCGAGTCTCTTGGCGCGATTCGAGAGAATTTCAGCCCGCACCGACGCCTCGTCGCTTCGCACCAGTCGCTCCACCGGCGTGTTCTGCTCGAAATGCGACCGCACGATTTCCGGCACGTCCGACGGTTGCACGCCGGTGTACCAGACGCCCTCCGGATAGACGACCATGTTGGGACCCCACTCGCACAGCCCGAGCGATCCGCAGGTGGTCACCTGCACTTCGTCTTCGAGGCCCCGTGCGAGAATTTCCCGCCGTAAGGCCGCGAGGGTTTCTTCCGCCCCTCGGGCGCAGCAACCGGGCACGCCCTCCGGCTTTTTCTGGTCGCAAACGAATACGTGATAATGAAAGGCTTCCATTGGCAGGCTCCGGTTTCAGAGTACCAGAACCCGCCAGCGTCGCCACCGCCGCCGCAGTGAAGCCCCGGCTCCGCCATCGAGCCATCCCCTCGAGCTTACCGTTAGGTTTGAGTATGCTGGTCCCCGCGGTTGAGCATCGATGTCTCCTGCTCCATCCGCTCGCGCAAGATGCCGTTAATCCGGCTGATATGCCCGCCGCCTTTCGATTTCAGCCAGGCTAAAACGTCGTTGTCGATCCGCAGGGAAACCGGAGTCTTGATCGGCCGGTAGTACTTGCCAATGGCAGCGTTCTGCCACAACGCGGGCGGCAGCACGGGGGCCTCCGGATCTTTGTCCAGGCTCCGGTCCCGCTGCTCGTAGAGCGCCCGCGTCCGGTCGCCGATCTTCAGCCGTCTACCGGCGGAATTGGTCTTCGTACGCGCTCTTTTCATAATCCGTTGCCTTTCTGGCGGAAACAATGTGGAGGATCTCCTCCCCCGCGCTGCTCGCCCTCCTCCACCATGAAGTAGTTTTCGGTGACGATATGATTCGGGTCGAGGAAGATCTCCGCCGCCATCTCGAAAGAAACGCCGTGAGCCCGGTAATTCCGCTCCGCCTGAGCCGGGTTCCAGTCGCATCTCATGTATGCTCTAATTGTATATACATTAGCGTATTTTGTCAACGCGGTTGTCCGGCGGCTCCAGCGGCTGGTCGCCCCCCTCCCCCATTTTCCATCGCCGCCGGTTATAATGCGGATTACAGAGTCCGAAACCCTATCGTTTATTCCCTGACCCTGGAGCCCCCATGAGTATAAGACTATCCAACGGAAGTGAAATCCCCATCGAAATGCACAAGGTCCGCATTGTGCAAAAAGTGCGTCTGGCCCCGGCTCGCGAGAGGCTCCGGGCTATGGAGGAAGCCGGCTACAACACGTTCCTGCTGCGCTCCCGCGACATTTTTCTGGACATGCTGACGGACAGCGGCACCAATGCCATGTCCGACAACCAACTGGCGGCCATGATGCAGTCCGACGACGCCTACGCCGGCTCGGAAAGCTTCTACAAGCTTGAGGAATCCGTCCGCGAGATCTTCGGCTACCAGTACGTCCTGCCCTGCCATCAGGGCCGCGCGGCCGAGCACCTGCTCGCGAAGACGTTCGTGAAGCCCGGCCAGATCGTGCCCATGAATTATCACTTCACCACCACCAAGGCGCACTTCGACCTGGCGGGCGGGAAGGTGCTGGAGCTTTATGGGCCGGAAGCCCTGGTGACCGAAAGCGCGTACCCGTTCAAGGGGAACATGGACCTGGGCCGGCTGAAGAACGCCATTGACAAAGCCGGGCCTGCCAACGTGTCGTTCGTGCGCATGGAAGCCACTACCAACCTGATCGGCGGGCAGCCGTTTTCGCTCGAAAACCTCCGCGCGGTGAAGGCGCTCGTCGAGCCTCTCGGGATCTTCCTGGTGGTGGATGGCAGCCTGATTTCGGAGAACGCCTACTTCATCCGCCAGCGCGAGCCGGGGTACGAGAATACGTCGATCCGCGACATCATCCGCGAGATCATGTCGGTGGCCGACCTGTGCTACCTGTCCGGCCGCAAGAGCTGCAGCGTGCGCGGCGGAATGATCGCCACCAACCGCAAGGACCTGCACGAAGCCATTCGCCCATGGCTTCCGGTGTACGAGGGCTTCTACACCTATGGCGGCATGTCGTCCAAGGAAATCGAAGCCATGGCGGTGGGCATCCGCGAAATGACGGAGCTGGAAGTGGCCGGCGCGTCCGCCGACGCCATCAAATATTTCGTCTGCCTGCTGCAAACCAAGGGAATCCCGGTGGTGACGCCTCCGGGAGGGCTGGCCTGCCACGTGGATGCCATGCGGTTTATCGACCACGTTCCGCAATCCGAATACCCCGCCGGCGCGCTGGCCGCGGCGGTTTACATCACTTCGGGAATCAGGGGCATGGAGCGCGGCTCGGTTTCCATGGATCGCGATGCAGAAGGCAATGACGTGCCTTCCGACATGGAACTGCTGCGCCTGGCCGTTCCGCGCCGCGTCTACACCATGTCGCACTTCCAATACGCGGCCGACCGCCTGCGATGGCTCCACGACCATCGCAAGATGATCGGCGGCCTGGAGTTCTACGAAGAGCCTCCCGTGCTCCGCTTCTTCGGCGGCAAGATGAAGCCCAAAGGCGACTGGGGCCTCGCGCTGGCCGAAGCGTTCGAAAAGCATTTCGGCCCGGAGTGCTGAGGGGGTTACGGGCCGGCAGGGCGCGCAGGGTCGGCGAGGTTAACGGGCGAAGCGCGCGCGGAGCAGGCTGACGAGTTGATCCCTCGTGAGGCCAATTAGGGTCGCACCGCCCTGCCGCTCCCTCGCCACCTCGACCCAGTCGTTCGGCTTCGAGACGCCATCCGTCAGGTCCCAAGTCTTCGGGGGCAACATCCCGGGTCCCACGTAGTAGTCCCCCTCAGGCACATAGCTCATTATCATGAGGTAGGTCCCGCCAGGCTCCACGAAGTACTGCCGCGGCTGCGTCAAGAAGGAAATGACCTCGCCGAATTCGGTTGTCAAGCTGCCGCCTGGCACAATGACGGTGACGTCCGAATTCGGGGAAGCGTGGCCGCTCGCGTCCTCGATCGCATCGCTTACGCGAAATGCGATCTCCGTGTAGACCGCGCGGCCAGAAGCGGTCAATACGCTCCGGAAACCAGTGAACGTCGCGATCAGAATCGCCCTGTTCGGAAGGTTCTCAATTTCAGGGGGCATTCCATCATAGGCCCGCTCCGATATGGCAGGTCCGGCGTTCCCTGGCGTCAGGACACCGCCGCGCCCGAACCCGCGGTCGAGCGCGAGATCGCGCGCATGCCGCAGAGAAGCTGCAACCGGATCCGCGCTCTTCGCGGACGGGACCTTCATCCAGGCATTGGCCACCCTTGACTGGGTACGCGGCAGGGAACGGGGCGTCTGCGCGCTTCCGACCGCGGCGAACACCGCCGCGATAGCAATAACAGTTTGCGCCTGTCTCATGAATCCAGACCCACCCAAGGGACATTGTGCTCCTCATTTCCAAACTCGGCAAGCCTCCAACGGCTAGTGTGTGTCCAAGACTAACTCAACAAGCAGAAGAAGGCAGGCCAGGAGGTCCGCCCCACCAAATTATCGTAGTACGATATACTTACTGGGAGGCAATATGGCTCACATTGGGAACCCTCAGGACTTGCCCTTTTCGGACTACCAGGCTCTGGGGCAGTTCCGGTACCAGATCCGGCGTTTTCTGCATTTCAGCGAGGCGGCCGCCCAGGCCGAAGACCTGGAGCCGCAACAGCACCAAATGATGCTCGCGATTCGCGCTTGGGACGAACAGGACGCGCCCACCATCGGGTCTCTGGCGGCGCACCTGCTTCTAAAGCATCACAGCGCGGTTGGCCTGGTCGACCGGCTGGCCGACCACGGGTTGGTAGAACGCGTCCGGGGGGATGACGACCACCGGCAGGTGAGAGTGCACCTCACGGCCCAAGGCCTCGCCAAACTCCGGCGCCTTACCAGCGCGCATCGCGAAGAACTTCGCTCTTCCGGCCCCGTTCTGGTGGGCGCCTTGGATGCGCTACTTCGAGGGCTGGCCAAGGACCGCGCCGGTAAGACAGCGCCTACGAAAGGGAAAGGATGCCATCCAAAGCTGCCTTAGACGACCTGGGCGATTTCACGACGACGCCCCGCGTCTTCTCTATCTCACTGCTGGCAGTCCCTATAGGGTTGGCCAGCGCCTACATCGCCCTGGCGCTGCTCCGGCTGATTGGCTTGTTCACCAATTTGTTTTTCTTTCATCGATGGGACACTTCCATGGCATCGCCCGCCGGGAACCAGTTGGGGCTTTGGGAAATCGCCGTGCCCGTGGTGGGCGCTTTGATCGTCGGAGTTATGGCGCGATACGGCTCGGAGCGCATTCGCGGCCACGGCATTCCGGAGGCTCTCGAAGCCATCCTGATTAGCGGCAGCAAAGTGGAGCCGAAGGTCGCCATCCTCAAGCCGCTCTCGAGCGCCATCTCGATAGGCACCGGTGGACCGTTCGGCGCGGAAGGCCCCATCATCATGACCGGCGGCGCATTCGGGTCGATGATCGCCCAACTTTTCCGGCTCAGCGCCAACGAGCGGAAGACGCTGCTGGTGGCCGGCGCCGCGGCCGGCATGTCCGCGACCTTCGCTTCGCCGGTGGCCGCCGTTCTGCTGGCCGTGGAATTGCTGTTGTTCGAATGGAAGCCGCGCAGTTTGATCCCCGTGGCGCTGGCCAGCGTCACCGCGGGGGCGGCCCGCCGCTACCTTCTGGGGCTGGGACCGCTCTTCCCGGTTCCGGCGCACCCCGTCTTCATCGGCATGCAAGGATTGATGGGCTGCGTGGTGGCGGGCGTTCTCGCCGGGGCACTTGCGGCTCTCCTTACCCTGGCGGTTTACGCGGCAGAGGACGCTTTCCTCCGGCTGCCCATCCACTGGATGTGGTGGCCCGCCATCGGCGGCCTGGTAATCGGGCTCGGCGGGCTGATTTTTCCGCAGGCGCTGGGCGTGGGCTATGACACCATCGGGAAGTTGCTGCAGGGGGAGGTTCCGCGCAACCTGATTTTGGGCATTCTGCTGGTGAAGTCCGTCATGTGGGCGGTGTCTCTGGGGTCGGGAACTTCCGGCGGCGTGCTGGCACCGCTGCTCATGATGGGCGGCGCATTGGGCGGCATGGAGGCTATGTTCCTGCCCCACGAAGGCGCCGGCTTCTGGCCGCTGGTCAGCATGGGCGCAATTCTCGGCGGGACCATGCGCTCGCCCTTCACCGGCGTCATCTTCGCGCTGGAACTCACTCACGATGTCAACATGCTGCTGCCGCTGCTTCTGGCCGTTACCATCGCCCACGGCTTTACCGTACTCACCCTGCGCCGCTCCATCCTGACCGAGAAAGTGGCCCGCCGCGGCTATCATCTCAGCCGCGAATATGCCGTGGACCCGCTTGAGATTCTCTTCGTCCGCGAGGTGATGCGCACCAACATCGTCGCCCTTCCCGCCCGCACTACGGTGGCCGGGTTAGCCGCGTCGGTGCATCTCGATCATGAGCGCAAAGGCCAGTTCCTCTATCCCGTGGTGGACGAAGATCGCAAGCTGTTGGGCGTCATCACACGCAATGCCTTGTATCACTTATTGCACAACGGTCCGCCGCCGCAGACTCCCCTGCCGGAGGTGGCGAACAAGGAACCTGTGGTGGCGTACGTCGATGAGCCGCTGCGCGTCGTAGTCAACCGCATGGCTGAAACCGGCTACACCCGCTTCCCCGTGGTGGAGCGCGGGGACAAACGCCAACTGGCGGGCATGGTGGGACTCCACGATCTGCTGCAAGCCCGCAGCCGCGCCATTCAAGAGGAGGGACGGCGCGAACGCGTGCTGCGCATCCGCCTTCCATTCTCCCAGAGCGGCGCCGCTGCCGAAGATCACCGGCTTTGAGTATTTCGGGCGCCGCGTGAACTACAACGTGCCGCGCGCCGCGGGGACGCCGAGTTCCCTTAGCAACGCGCCGGCCTTGTAAACCTGTCGGAGCGCTTCCACGATGCCTCGGGCGTCCACGTGCACGGCGCGGGCCTGCTCGTCGCTGTAGAGGTAGGTGACGGGGAGGCTCTCAAGGTTGCCGTCGAAGGTCACGCCGACCAACTCGCCTGCGCGGTTAACGACGGGGCTGCCGTAATCGCCGCCGCCGATGTCGATGGTGCTGACGAAATCGAGGGGCGTGACCGGATCGAGCGCCGCTTTCGCGTCGATCCACTGCTGCGACACCTGCCAGGGACCTTCGTTGTCCTTGCGATAGTACAGTCCGCTGAAGGTGGCGGCGTAGGGCTGCGCTACGGCCGCGCGGTCCGTATAACCCTTGACGGTTCCGTATTCCACGCGGGGCGTGGACGTGCCATCGGGATAATCGGCCGCGCCGAACAGGAGCAGGCGGTACTGCGCGATTTTCTCGGCCGCGGAAACTTCGAGCGCGCCGATGGTCTCATCGCGCTGCTTGCGGAGACGCGCGGCGGGGGTTTCGAGCGCGGCGGCCAACGCCACGATGCCGTCGCCGGACTTGAGCGCGGCGTCGCGATTGGCAGCCAGGCGCGCACGCGCCGCCGGGTCCTTCAACTGCGTAGCCTTGACCAACTTCTCGGCGGCCTGCTGCGGGGTGGCGCCGGCGAGCGTGGCCTTGAGCGGCGCATCTTTTTCGCCCAGGGGGACCAAATCGTTCAGGTAGAGGGCGAGCATCATGGTCTCCATGGCGTCGTTGATGGGCTCGCCGGAATCGTCGATCTTTTCGCCGCGGACAATCTGGCGCGCCATGCGGAACAAGCGCGAGCCGGGGGCGGGGGCGGCTTCGAGAATCTGGTACGACCTTTCGAAGGGAGACCACTTCTTGTAGGCGTTGGCCACTTCGTCCCACACTTTTACGGCGTCCGTACCCAGCTTGGAATCGGCCTGAACGGCGCGCTTGATCTTGCTTTCGAAGTTGGTCTTGCGCGTGACCAAGCGGTCGTCGCGCAACCCGATGAGCTTGCCGGCGCCGGATTTGTACTCGCTCAAAAGGGCGGCCAGCGTGGATTGCGCGGCCTGGAGATTGGCGGCGCTCGCGGCCGCGAAGGTGTTCAATTGCTGAACACGCGGTTGGAGGCGGGCGAGGATCACGGGGAAGAGACTATCGCGATAAAAGGTGAGCTGCGCGGCGGTGGACAAGCGTCCGGTCGGCCCGGGATTACCGGCCGCGAAGACCAAGTCTCCGTCCTTCACGCCGCCGGCGCTCCACTTCAAATAGTTGGGCGTCGCGGCGGGCTTCCCATTTTCGTAAGCGCGCAGAAAGGCGATGTTCAGGCCGTAGCGGAGATACGAAATGCTATCACGCTCCTTGCCGAAGAAGGCGGCGGTGTACTCCGGGGCGAAGACCAGGCGGATATCGGAGTAGCGCTTGTACCGGTAAAGATCGTAGCGGCCCCCGGAAAAAAGGCGGACCACGGAGCAGCCGTCGCCGGTCTTGGCGGCGCAATCTTTCTCGACGCGCGCGATGGCGTCGTTGCGCTGCTGCAGCGTTTTACCCTCGGCCTTGACCTGCTGGGTTGCGTCTTCGATGTTGAGCAGGACGCTCGCGTCCATCCCGCGGCAGGGCAATTCGTCCGGTTCGCCGGCGGCCTGGAATCCGTCGCGAAAATAGTCGTGCCGCGGCGAACTGACGCCGGTGAGGCACGCGCCGGCAATCTGGCGGCTGGTAACCAGCAGGCCGGTTGCGGAGACGAACGCGCCCGATCCACCGTTCATTTTCACCGAAGAAAGGCGAACGTGGTCGAGGAATGCGGGGCCGGCGTCGAAGCCAAGTTTCTTCACGGCGTCGGCGGGGAATTGGTTATACGGCCAGAGTCCTTCATCGGCGACGGCGGGCAGGGCCATCGCGCAAGCCAGCAGCAGGTGGGCGATTCTCATGAAACGTCGATTCTCCAGGATGGACGGCGCCAACGTCAAGCGCGGTTACCACAATTCATCTTCGCGGGCCGATTCTTACCGGACATTCCGAAATTGCGAAATCAGAGCGGTTTACTGGAACTTTATCGAACGCGAGGGCAATTAGATATAGTGATGGGTCAGCTTCTCCGGAATTCCATGCGCTCTATTTTAGCCGTCTTCGCCCTCGCCGCCCTGTGCGGCCCACCGCTGACAGCGGCGCAATACAGCGGAACGGTGCGGGCCGCCGATACCTATATTCCCGGCGCGACCGTGACCGCCAGGCAAGGCGATAAGAAGGTCTCGGTCTTCACCGACGAGTACGGCCGCTACACGATGGACCTGGCGCCCGGCATTTGGGATATCCAGGTCGAGATGTTCGAGTTCACGCCGGAGAAGGCGCAGGTGACCATCGGCGAAGCGCCCGTGGCGAAGGACTGGGTTCTGACGATGCCGAAAATTGCGGGGTCGGGAACGGCGGCATCGATCGCGCCGATACCCGGTCAGAGCGGGCGTGGGGGCCGGGGTGCAATGGGCGGCGGGCGCGGTGGATTTGGCGGTCGAGGCGGCCAGGGCGGATTCGGCGGCAGAGGCGGTGTCGCGGGACCGGGCGGGCGTGGCGGTCAGACGGCGCAGGATGGGCGGGGCGGCGCGGGCGGCCCGGTTGGCCCAGTGGCGCCGCAGCCGGGTTTTCAGAGCGCCACCGTTACGGCTACGCCGGAAGGCCAGCAAGCCGCCGCGGCCCCGGAGTCTCAAACGGCGCCGGAGCTTTCGGCCACCGATGCCGGCTCCGATGCGGACGACTCGTTTCTGGTCAACGGCAGCACCAGCGGTGGATTGGGCCAATCCGCCGACGATGAAGCCCGGCGTCAACAGATGATGGCCGGACGCGGAGGCCCCGGTGGACCGGGCGGGCCGGGCGGCGCGGTTTCCGCCGCGCAGGGACTGACGAACAGCATGGGTCTGCCGCCCGGAATGACCGCCAGCCTGACCAACGATAGCCTGGGTCTGGGCGGTTTTGGCGCCGACGCCATCAACGGCGGATTCGGCGTGGGCGCGGCCGTCGCGGGACCGGGCGGACCCGGCGGACCGGGCGGTGGATTTGGCGGCCGCGGCGCTGGCGGTGGCGGCGGACCGGCCGGATTCGGCGGCGGCGGTGGCGGCGCGGGCGGCGGCGCTGGGGGCGGTGGAGGCGGTGGGCGTGGCGGTGGCGGCGGACGCGGCGGCGGGGCGGGTGGACGTGGCGGCGCGGCGGGACGTGGGCCTTTCAACGGCCAGTTCGCGAGCTTCGGCAACCGGCGGCGCAATCCGAATCCCCCGCTTACAGGATCGGTGTCGCTCACGGTGGCGAACTCCGTGTTGAACGCCGCGCCGTTTTCGCTGAACGGGCAGGCCGCGCAGAAGCCTTACTCCGCCAACAACCGGTTGGTGGGCAATATCGGCGGCCCTTTGGTGATTCCCAAGATTGTGAACTGGCCGCGGTCGCAGTTCATGGTTTCGGTCTCCACTTCGCTGATCCGCAACGGCTCGAATTCGGTGGGATCGGTGCCTACGCCGGCGGAACTGGGCGGCAATTTCTCGCAGATTTCCAGCGTGATCTACGAGCCGAGCGCCGGCGCCAGTCCGTTCTGCACGGCTTCGACTCCCGCGCCGTTTCCGGGCAATATTATCCCGGCGATGTGCCTCAACTCGGTTTCCGCGGGTCTGCTGCACTACTTTCCGAGTCCGCTGTACTCGGGGATCGTTCAGAATTACCGGTTCGTCATTACCAACCCCAGCAACAACCACACTGTGGGGATTCGGTTCAACGCGCCGATCAGCAACAAGGACCGCCTGAATTTCAATGTGCAGACCTCGAACGGGAGCGCGGACGCCTACCAGCTTTTCGGTTTTAAGGATACCAGCGCGAACTCGGGCTTGAGCGCGTCGGCAGGCTGGAGCCACAGTTTCGCGCCGCGCCTCAACAACACCGCGACATTCTCGTTGAGCCGCAGCATCAGCCAGGGTTCCCCGTACTTTGCGAACGGGGCGGACATCGCGAGTGAACTGGGCATTGCAGGCGTGTCGCAGGAACCCCAGAATTACGGACCGCCCAGCTTGTCATTCACGAATTTTTCGGGACTGAGCGACGGCACGCCGAGTCTGAACCGCAACCAGACGTTTACCGCGTCGGACTCCATCACGTATGTGGTCCGGCGCAAACACAACTTCACGTTCGGCTACACGGTCAACCGGCTGCATCAGGACAGCGAGAATTTCCAGAACGCCCGCGGATCGTTCAGTTTCAGCGGCATCATGACCAGCGAACTGGATGCCAACGGGCAGCCCGTGAAAGGCACCGGCTACGATTTCGCGGACTTCCTGTTGGGATTGCCGCAGACCGCCTCGGTACGCTACAGCGCCAGCAACAACTACTTTCAGAGTTGGTCCACGAGCGCCTACGCCAACGACGATTTCCGCGCCGCCGGGGGACTGACCATCAACCTGGGCCTCCGCTACGAGTACTTCGCACCGTACACCGAGGAGCGGGGCCACCTGGCCGACCTGGCCGTGAGTCCCGGGTTCACATCGGTATCCGTAGTGACCGCCGGAGAAGCCTCGCCGTATTCCGGCGCTCTTCCCACGAGCATTGTGCGGCCGCAGCCGAAGGATTTTTCACCCCGGCTTGGCATTGCGTGGCGGCCCTCGCAGAAGAGAGGCACGATTATTCGTTCCGGCTACAGCATTTTCTACAGCGGTTCTTCTTACGCGCAAATTGCCAGCTCCATGGCGGGGCAGCCGCCGTTCGCCACCACGGGGACATTCACCAACACCACGGCGGCGCCGTTCAACATGCAGGACGCGTTCTTGTCGGCGCCTTCCAGCACCTTGACGAACACCTACGCGATCGATCCGAATTTTCGAATCGCTTACGCGCAAACCTGGAATTTCAGCATACAGAACACGCTGCCGGGCGGTTTCGTGGTGGATACGGAATATATCGGAACCAAGGGCACGCACCTGGGAGTTTTGGAAAACCCGAATCGCTCGACCGGGACAGTTGGGCAGCAGCAGTTGAATATCGCCGACGCCACCAACTTCACCTACCAGACCTACGGGGCGAACTCGATCTTCAACGCCGGGCAGGTACGCGTGACGCGGTTCCTGTCGCGCAGCGTTTCGGCCAGCATTCTGTACACATTTTCGAAATCCATCGACAACGCGTCGAGCTTCAGCGGGACGGGGGGCACGGCCGTCCAATATCTGGACGACTGGCATCTGGAACGCGGACTTTCGAGCTTCGATCAGCGGCACCACTTAACGGCCACCATGCAGTTTTCCTCGCCGGTGGGCATACGCGGCTTTCTGCGGGGCGGCGGCTGGAGGGCCACTCTGCTGAAGAGCTGGAACTTGCAGACCACGTTCACCGCGACCAGCGGCACGCCTTTGACGGCGTACATTTCCGGCAACTTGTCGAATACCGCGGGGCTGGCGAGCTCCGGAAACTTGCGCGCCGAGGCCACGGGACAGCCCATCGCCGGAGCCGATGGCGCTTACTTCAATACCGCGGCGTTCACCACGCCTCCCGCGGGGCAGTTCGGAGACGCGGGCCGGGACACCATTCCGGGGCTGTTCGTGACCACCCTGAATGCCAGCCTGAACCGCTCGTTCACGTTCGGCGAGAGCCGGCGGCGCCTGGCTTTCAACCTGGTGGCCAGCAACGCACTGAATCATGTGACCATTACGAGCATCGGCACCACCGTGAATGCTGCCAATTATGGGCTGCCCACCGCCGCGTCCGCCACTCGCACCGTCAGTCTTAACATGCGTTTCAACTTCTGAAGCTTATGCGCATCCACTTCATTCCCACGGCATCCATGGCGCTGCTGCTGATTTCGGCCGCCGCCCAGCAGCCTTCCGCGCCGCGTCCCGGGGCGCAGCCGGTCGAATCGAGCGGGGCCAAGTTCACATCGAACGCCAATCTGGTGATTGTCGACGTCAAAGCCAAGGACAAGAACGGCGCCGTGGTGGAGGGGTTGAAGGCCGAGGACTTCACCGTGCTCGAAGACGGCAAGCCGCAAAAGGTGTCGATCTTCGAGTTTCAACACATTGCCACCGACCCGGAGCCGCCCGAGACCCTGAAGCTGACCGACCAACTCAAGCTGCCGGAAGCGCCCAAGACCGAGATCACGGCCGCCAATCCCGGCAAGATCCAGTATCACGACAAGCGGCTGTTGGTGTTCTTTTTCGATTTCTCATCCATGGCGATTTCAGACCAGTTGCGCGCACAGGACGCCGCGCTCGAATACCTGGCGAAACACATCACCAAGGATGACATGGTGGCGATTCTCTTCTACGCCAGCGCCGTGCAAGTGTTGACGGATTTCACCGACGACCGGGACATGCTGACCCGGATTATCAAGCAATTGCCCATCGGCGAGGCCAGCGAACTGGCCGGTCTGGCGGATACGGACGATGTCAATGGAGAGGACACGCAGGCGGCGTTCGTGGCGGACGAGACCGAGTTTAATATTTTCAACACAGATCAGAAACTGGCCGCCATTGAGACGGCCGCGAAGATGTTGAAGAATTTTCCCGAAGAGAAGGCGCTGGTTTATTTTTCGGGCGGCGTCACGCGCACCGGCCTGGATAACGAGGCGCAACTGCAAGCTTCCATCAATGCCGCCACCAAGGCGAATCTGGCCATATACTCTATCGACGCACGCGGTCTCATGGCCGCTCCTCCGGGCGGCGATGCGAGTCACGCCGGATCGCGCGGCTCGGGAATCTTCAACGGGTCGGTGTATAACTCCCAGCGGGCAAGCACACTTGCTTCGCAGGACACGCTGTATAACCTGGCGACGGAGACCGGCGGCAAATCCTTCTTCGATACCAACGATATTGCATCTGCCATTACCAAGACTCAGGAGGATATGAGCAGTTACTATCTGCTGGGTTACTACAGCTCTAACAACGCGCTGGATGGTAAGTACCGGAAGATTACCGTCAAGCTGAATAACCCCAAGCTGGCCGCCAAACTGGAGCACCGCGAAGGCTACTGGGCCGATAAGACATGGAACAAGCTGGGCGCGCAGGATAAGGAGCAGGCGCTCAAGGAAGCTCTCTCGGCCGGAGACCCGATCACCGATCTGCCTCTGGCGCTTCAGGTGGATTATTTTCGCATTTCTCCAACGGCCTACTTCGTGCCGGTGTCGATTAAGTTCCCCGGTTCGGTGGTTGGGCTGGCAGTGAAGGGCGGCGCCAGCGTCACGCAGTTCGATTTCGCCGGCCAGATACAGGACGAGCGTCACGCCGTGGTGGGCAACGTGCGCGATAACATTCAGATCAAGCTGAATCAGGAAAGCGCCGCGGCCGCCATCCGAAAGAACTATCAGTACGACGCCGGCTTTACGCTGGAACCCGGCAAGTACCGCATGAAGTTCGTGGTGCGCGAGAACCTCACGGGCAAGATGGGTACCTTTGAGACGGGCTTTACCGTGCCCGATCTTAGCGCCGACACTTCCGGGCTGAAACTTAGCACCGTGATCTGGAGCAGCCAGCGCGAGCCGGTCGCGGCGGCGGTCGGGTCGGCCGAGAGATTCAACCAGCGGGTGATCCGGGCGAATCCCCTGATTGTCGGCAATGAGAAAGTGATTCCCAACATCACCCACGTCTTCCGCCGCAGCCAGAACCTGTACGTGAACTTCGACGTTTACGACGCTCTGCCCGATCCCGCCAACACGCGGGCCCGCCGCGTGAAGGTGGATATGGCGTTATTCAACAAGGATAACGTGAAGACTTTCGAAGTGGGCCCGATCTCCGCGACACAAGTGGCCGCCATGCGCCCGGAAGCCGTGCCGGTGCAGTTCCTGGTGCCGCTGAAGGATATCGCGCGCGGCGCCTACATGTGCCAGATCGACGTAGTGGACGAAGTAGGCCGGAAGTTTACGTTCCAACGAGCGAAGCTGGTAGTGGAGTAGGGCTACTTCAAGCCACCTTGTTCCTGCGCGCCTCTCGGTTCAGCGCTTCGTGCAAGAGCATTTTCACGTATGTCTGATAGCCAATCCCCTTTTCGGCGGCTAGCCTGCGAGCGCGGATGATGTCGATGGGCGGCAAGCGGATGGATGTAGGCCGCGCAGCGCGGCGCGCTGGCCGCTTGCCTTGTAAGTGATGCTCCATGGCGAAATCCAGAATCGCCTCGTGCGTCCGCTCGTCCCATTCGACTTCTTCGTCCTCGCTGCGGAACTGCGGCGCATTTCTCATGCCGACCGTGCCGTCTTTCTTTTCGTAGAGTCCCAACTCCGCCCAAATGGCTTTACTTTTTGAACTGACCACGGTAATACTCCCTTCTACGCTCTTTCAGCGGGTACGCGGTGACCGCTCGTATTCGCCCATTCCGGAGGGTGTACGCTGCCTCCAACAACCTGTCCGAATCGGTTATGGCGATGACCTTGACGCGCCATTCCCCGTTTACCTCATATTCGCCCAACTCGACAGGCCCGTTGCGCAATCCTTGTTCGAACTCTTCCGGCGTCACACCATGCCGGGCGAGGTGGTCGCGGTTGGCCTCGTCCCATTCGAACGCCATCCGCCGCGCCGCCACGTACTACATTGTAGCTACGATCCGCTTCGACGTCAAAACCGGCTCCAGGCAGGCGCTACAATTGACTCATGAGGGGCTGTTTGATTCTTTTTGCGGCGGCGATGTGCGCTTTTGCGGCCGCCTCCGATAAGACCGAAACGCTCGAGGGCAAGCTGGTTCTCGGCGCGGGAAAACCGCCCGCGCTTGCCACGGCGGGAAACAAGTTGGTGCTGCTCGACGGAGACGAATCCACGCGCAAGATTCTCGGCGACCAGCGGCTCAACGGATTCCAGGTCCAGGCCAAAGGACATTTCACCGCTCCGGGGAAATTCCTGATCGACCCCATCCACACCACCGCCTTGACGGTGCGGAAAGACGGCCATCTCAAGATGATCACCTACTGGTGCGACGTGTGTAACATCCGCGCCTACACGCCGGGTCCATGCGTGTGCTGCCAAAAGGAAACCACGCTCGACTTGATCGATCCCGACGCGAAATGACGCCCTCTTCGAACTATTCCGCCCGCCGGATGGTAACCGACGGCGTGGAAATCGTGCGACTCGCCGACGCCGCAAACCGTACGGAAGTCTCCATTGCGCCATCGGTGGGCAACATGGCTTACGAGATGAGCGTTGCCGGAAAGAACGCGCTCTGGTTCCCCTACTCCGGGCCGGCCGCGTTTCGGGAGAATCCCGCGATGTGCGGCGTTCCTTTTCTGGCGCCGTGGGCCAATCGCCTGGATGGCGATGCGTACTGGGCCAACGGCAAGCGCTACCTGCTTAATCCCGAATTGGGGCTGCATCGGGATGCCCACGGCAAGCCGATTCACGGTCTGCTCCGGTTCTCGCCTGCGTGGACGCTGGAGGCCTTCGGTTCGGACCAGAATTGCGCTTACGCCACCAGCCGCCTGGATTTCTGGAAGCATCCCGACATGATGGCGCAGTTCCCCTTTGCGCACTCCATCGCCATGACCCACCGGCTGGCTTCGGGCGCGCTCGTAGTGGAAACCACGCTGGAGAATCTCTCCGCCGATCCGATGCCGGTGGCCATCGGCTACCATCCCTACTTTCAGCTTCGCGATGCGCCGCGCGGGCAGTGGAGAGTGCATCTGGCCGCGCGCAGCCGCGCCGTGCTCGACGAGTTGGTGATCCCCACCGGCGAGTTGGAGCCGGCTCTGTTCGGCGATCCGCATCCGCTGGCGGCCGGACAGCTAGATGACGTCTTCACGGATCTGGTGCGCGGGCCGGACGGCCAGGCGGTCTTTTGGGTGGAAGGCGAACGGCAGCGGATCGAGGTGGCCTACGGGCCGAAATATCCCGTCGCGGTGGTCTACGCGCCGGAGGGCCACGATTTCATTTGCTTCGAGCCGATGGCGGCCCTCACCAACGCCTTCAATCTGGCGCACGCGGGCCGCTATCGGGAATTGCAAAGCATCCCGCCCGGCGACCGCTGGCGGGAGAGCTTCCGAATTTCGGTTTCGGGTTTTTAGATGAAGAAGGCAGGCCAGTAAGCCCGCCCCACCCGGAGTTACATGTTGACGCATATGATGAAGAAGTTCCCGCTCTTTCTGCTGGCACTGGTCGCAGCCGGCAGGGTCTGCCCGGCGCAGTATCCTACACCCACGCAGGGGGACTACGTCCTCAAGGATTTCCAGTTTGCTTCGGGAGAGCGGTTGCCGGAGCTTCGACTGCATTACCGGACGCTGGGCAAGCCGGAGCGCGACGCACAAGGCGAGGTCACCAACGCCGTCCTGATCCTGCATGGAACCGGAGGCAGCGGAGCGAACTTCATCAACGCCATATTCGCCGGGGAGTTATTCAGCCCTGGCGGACTGCTGGATGCTGCGCGCTACTTCCTGGTGCTGCCTGACGGCATCGGGGCCGGGCAATCCAGCAAGCCGAGCGATGGCCTTCGCGCGAGCTTCCCGCACTACGGGTACGTGGACATGGTGGAGGCGCAATACCGGCTGCTGACCGAAGGCCTGGGCGTGAACCACCTGCGCCTGGCAATGGGCACGTCGATGGGCGGCATGCAAACATGGCTGTGGGGCGAGCGCCATCCGGATTTCATGGATGCGCTCATGCCTCTGGCGAGCCTGCCCACACAGATCTCGGGCCGCAACCGGGTGTGGCGCCGCATCGTAATCGATGCGATTCGCAACGATCCGGGGTGGCGCGGCGGCGACTACACCACCGAACCGGCGAGCCTTCGCACCGCCGAGGAAATGATCTATTTCATGGGGAGCAATCCCATTCTCCGGCAGCGGCTGATGCCAACCCCGGCGGAGGCCGACGCCGCTCTCGACAAGGCAATCGACGAGACGCTCAAGACGGCGGACGCGAATGACGTTCTGTACCAGGTGGAGGCCTCCCACGACTACAATCCCGGTCCCGGCCTGGAGAAGATCCGCGCGCCGCTGCTGGCGGTCAATTCGGCCGACGATCTGATTAATCCGCCCGAGCTTGGCATCCTGGAGCGCGAGATCAAACGCGTGGCGAAGGGCCGCGCCGTCGTATTGCCGCTGAGCCCGGAGACGCGCGGCCACGGGACGCATACGGTGGCGGCGGTGTGGAAAGGGTACCTTGCGGAATTGCTGAAGGCTTCGGCGCGATAGGACGCGGTCCTCCCTACTCGAATCCTTCCACCAGCATCAGGTTGGTCTCGGTTTGGTCCACGCGAGGGTAGACGATGTACTTGCCATCCGGCGAGAGCGCCACGCCGGAGAAATCCATCACGTCCGTCTCGAAGACGGCCGAACTCTTGTGCGTCGCGAAGTCGTAGAAATAGACCGTGACCGGGGCGGAATTCATGGCGGCCATCATGCCGCCGCGGCCGCGAGCCCGCGCGCGCATGCCCATGCGGTTCCACTCTACCTCGACATAGTACGCGCCCTTCGCCGTCAACCTGGCGCCGCTCATGATGCCGCCGCGATCGGAGTTGATGGTCTCCTCCTCCGTCCCACCGTCGGCCGGGACTCGCCAGATGGCGCGCCGGTTCGCATAATAGACGAAATCCCCGTCGAAGGTTTCTTCCGGCTCCCCGCCCCCCTGCGTGGTGAGCGTCCGCGGGTTAGTACCGTCGCTCGAAGCCTTCCAGACCTGGCCGCGGGACTGGTAATAGATCGCCTTTCCGTCGTGTGACCACGAGGCCCCGCCGGCATTCTCCAGCACGCGCTTCGGCGTTCCACCGGCGGCCGGTATGACATCCACTTCCGGAGCATCGCCACCGCGCAGGTTGAAGAGGATGCTCTGCCCATCGGGCGACCAGCGCGGGCGCCCCGGGTCGGCGCGGCCGTTGAAATGGGTCAACTGGGTGCGATGGCCGCCCTCCGCATCGCTCAACCAGATTTCATCGTTGCCGGTCTGGTCCGAGATGTCCGCGATCTTGCGGCCGTCGGGCGAATAAGCCGGCGCCGTCTCCCGGCCGGCCGAGCGTATCAGGGACTGCGCTTCCGCATCCGCGCCGGCGCCCAGAGCCGCCCTCCAAATCGCCGAGACTGTGGGGTTATCGGTATACGCCAGACGTCCGCCGGCGCGCGCCACCGCCGGAAATTGGGCGCCGCTGCGCGCGAAAGGCAAGTCGCGCGCGCTGCCGCCGTTAGCGGGCAGACGCCACAAGCGCCAGGTTCCCATGCGAAAGCCGGCGTATACCAGGTGGCTGCCATCCGGGGTCCAGGAGATTCCGCGAACCGCCCGGCCGTCGAACGTGAGCCGCAGGAGATTTCCGCCTGAAAGATCGCATGTGAAGATATCCGCATCCTCCTCGCCGGCATTGCGCACGAAAGCCACTGTTTTGCCATCGGGAGAAACGGCGGGCGTGGAATCGCCTTGCGAGCCTTGCGGTGGGTTGGTCAGGGCCTTGGCAGCGCCGCCCGCCGCCGGCGCCAGCGCAAGCGCCGTCTGGTTTTCGCCGGTCACAACCACCAGCGACTGGCCGTCCGGCGTCCAGGCAACCGCGGGCAGACTCTGTTCCGCATTGGCCGTCGCGCAATCCGCCACTTTCCGTTCGGGGCCGCCCGCCGACGGCATCGCCATGCAGGAGGCGCCTCCTTCGTCCACCCGCAGGAAGGCCACGCTCGCGCCATCGGGCGACCAGGCCGGCGCGATATCGCTGCCCGCCGCGCCGGTCAACTGCCGCCGTTCGCCGTTGGGGAGGTCCCGCACGAACAGGTGGAAGCCTTGGTCCTTAGCCAGACGAACGCTGTAAACCAGCCGCTTGCCATCCGGCGAGAACGAGGGGTAAGCTTCCGCTCCGCCCGGACTCACCAACGTGACGGCCTTCTTCACCGAGTCCGTGCCGCCGATTTTTCCGAGAACGCTCACCACGGCAGCGACGGCGCAGAGGGCGAGAACCAGCAGGACGGACGGGCGTTGCAAGAACGGGCGCGATGCCATATGTATCGATTATCGCAAGCCGCTCAAAGCGCCGGGTTCATCTTACTCCACGGCGTGGCCCGTTCATAGGCCAACGCGATGCGCAGCGGCGAACCTTCATCGTAGATCTTGCCGACAAAACCGACGGAGCGCGGGAACTTGATTTTCGAGCCGTCGGGCAGCGTGTCATCCGCAAACCCGCACTTCATGACCACCTGCGGGTTGCCCGTCAGGTTCGTAGTGGTCAACAAAGCGGAAGGAGGAATCACGATGGCGTCCCAATCTGCCATGAATTTTTCGAAACGCTCGATGACCATGGTTCGCGCGCGCTGCGCCCGTATATACTCCACGGCCGGGACCAGGCGAGAGCTGCGGAAGGTGTTCGGCCAGGAGCCGGCGGTCTGCCCCTTCAGAGTGCGGATCTCGCCATCGCGAGTGATATCGTCGAACGCCGCGGCGCCCTCCGCTTCGAGCAGGAAACGGATGGGCGGCAGGTTCTCGTCGTAGTCCACGGCGGTGGCCGGGACGCCGGCCTTTTTCAGGTCCGCCAGCGCCTGCGCGTAGACCGGCTTGTCCGCTGCGCGCATGTTGTCGAAGGCCTTCTGCAAGACCCCGACGCGCATTGCGCCAAGCGGTCTGCGCGGCTCCCAATGGAACGGGTCGGCGGCCACGCTGCGGTCGCGGCCGTCCGGGCCGTGGATCGCGTGGAGCACCATGGCGCAATCCTCCACGCCGCGGCAGATGGGGCCAATCTTATCCATGGTCCAGCTCAGCGCCATGGCGCCATAGCGGCTGACGCGCCCGTAGGTGGGCCGCAAGCCCACCGTTCCACACTGCGTGCTCGGCGAGACGATGGAACCCAGCGTTTCCGTCCCCAGCGAAAAGGCCACCAGTCCTGCCGCCGTGGCCGACGCCGGGCCCGCCGAGGAGCCGCTCGAACCGCGCACGAAGCTCTTGGACGTTTCGCTCCAGCTCCACGGGCTCTTGGTCTGCCCCTGGTCCCACAGGTCGCCCATGGCCAAAGCGCCCATGGAGAGCTTCGCCATCAGGATGGCGCCCGCTTCGTGCAGGCGCTCGATGACCGTGGCGTCGCGGTCGGGAATGCGCTTCTGGAACGGCTCCGCGCCCCAGGCGGTGAGGATGCCCTTGGTATCGAACAGATCTTTAACGCCGAACGGGATGCCGTGCAGCGGGCCGCGGTAATGGCCGGCGCCGATTTCCTTGTCGGCCGCCGCCGCGCGCTCGAGCGCTAGCTCCTCCGTGAGCGTCACCAGGCACAGCAGGCTCGGCGAGTGCCGCTTCATTCTGGCCAGGTACATTTTGGTCAGATCGGTGGACGTAACGGCGCGCGACCGCACCAGCGGCGCGAGATCGGTCACCGGCAGGAACGCCAGGTCTTCCAGGTTCTTCGGGGCCTTCGCGGCGGCGGCAACGGGAATGGTGGTGGAGTAACGCGCCGGTCCGTTGCCGGCGGCGCGGCCCGGAAGGCCGGGGTGAAAGGTGAAGGCCGGCTCGACGTCATAGGGCACGTCGATTTTTCGCAGCTCCTCGTACCCGTTGAGCGCGTCGTTGACCCGACGCAGCATCATATCGAGCTCGGCATCCTGAAACTCGAGACCGAGCAGGACGAACGCCGCCGCCACCTGCTCTCTGGTGACCCTGATGGGCCGCTGTGGAGGACGATCCTGCGCCGAAACCCCCGCCGCCGAAAGAACGCCCAGCAACTGAATCCACGTGCGTCTATCCATGGCTATTCATGGTATCAAGCCGTAGGGCGGGCCTCCTGGCTTGCCTGTCCTGGTCCTGGACGCAGGAAGTGCACAAGCCCGATAATAGGGAAAGGGAGACGTGATCATGGATCGCAGACGGTTCCTTACAAGTTCAGGAGCGGCGCTGGGTACCTTGGCGTCTGCTGAAGGCCTCGGGCGCGCGCTGGCGCAGGACCAGGGAACGACCGGGGACACTAACGCGCCCGCAAACAACGCGCGGCCGGTTCGGGCGGTCAGCATCGGCTTTAAACCGGACCTCCCCTTGGAGCAAGTCGCCGGCTTGGTCGACAAAGAAGGGGCGCGCGGCGCGGACATCATCGCGCTGCCGGAGACCTGCCGGGGGCAGAACAGCAGGAGCCAGGAGGGTTTGGATGGCCCCACGATAAAGGCCATCGGCGCCTTGGCCAGTAAACATCGAACCTACATCGTTTGTCCCATCGATCGGAGAGATGGCGAGCGGCGTCTCAACTCCGCGGTGCTGCTCGATCGGCAAGGCCAGGTGGCCGCCGTTTACAACAAGATATATCCCTATTGGTCGGAGTTTGCCCAGTACCAGGTCCCCCCCGTCCGGCCCGGTGAGACGGTTGTCGTTTTCCCGACCGACTTCGGCCGCGTCGGCCTTGCGATCTGCTACGACGTGAATTGGCCCGAGTTGTGGCAGCGCCTGGCGGATTTCAAGGCGGAGCTGGTAATCTGGCCCAGCGGCTACTCGGCCGGCAGGTCGCTTCAAGCGCGGGCGACTGACAATAACTACTATGTCATGAGCTCGACGCAGGTTCCCGATTGTCTGGTGTTTGACATCGACGGCGAACAGCTTGTCTACGACCATAACAATGTGTCTGACAACGTGAACGTGACTCGTTTCACGCTCGACCTGGACCGCTGCGTTTTTCACCAGGACTTCAACCTGCCCGCGAAGCTCGCGAATCTGCTCAAGGAGCACGGCGACGACGTCGAACGTGAAAAATGGCTCCCGCGGGAAGGATGGTTCGTGCTTAGGGCGAAACGGCCGGGAGTCAGTGCGCGCGATTTGGCGAAGAAGTATGGATTGGAAGAACGGCGGCCCTATATCAATCGGAGCCGCTCCGAGGTCGATAGGCTGCGAGGGTGGCAATTCTCCTAACCCTGACATCGGAGCCGCCGACGTTGGTGGGGCGGGCCGGGGCGCCCATTGTAGGCCCGCCGGCCTTCTTCTTCCACCGCAGCCCATGGACATTTCCCTGAGTCGGCAAGCGGTTAAGACACTTCAGAAACTCCACACGGGCCCTGTGATATACTCGAAACCTTTGTTCTTGTTTTGAATGACTCTGCACCCTGAGGGGGACAAGACATGGGTAAGTCGGTTGCCGTACTTGGCGGCGGTGTGGCCGGACTGTCCGTCGCGCACGAACTGGCGGAACGCGGTTTCGAAGTCCGGGTCTACGAACGTAATTCCCTCTTCGGCGGGAAGGCCCGCAGTCTGCTCAAAGCCGGCTCAGGCGTGGAGGGCCGCGGCGATCTGCCTGGCGAACACGGCTTCCGTTTCTTTCCTGGGTTCTATCGCCACGTGATAGACACGATGCGGCGCATCCCTTATGGCGCGTCGAGTAATGTCTTTGAGAACCTGACGGCAGCGACTCGTATCCTGTTAGCTCGCGGCGGCAGGCAGGACACCTTTTGGGTCGCCCGCGTTCCGGAGAGCGTGCCCGATTTTCGCGTCTTCCTGGGCGAACTTTTCACCAACCTCGATATACCGGCGGAAGAAACCGCCTATTTTGTGGACCGCATGTTGGTGATCGCCACAAGTTGCCAGAGGCGGCGCGAAGAGGAGTACGAAAAGATCGCATTCTGGGACTTCATCGGCGCAGCGCAGCGGTCCTCCGCCTATCAGAAGTACCTCGCAGAGGGACTCACGCGTTCGCTCGTCGCCATGCGCGCTCAGGAAAGCAGCACCCGGACAGTCGGCCCAATCCTGCTGCAGCTCTTATACCCGCTGGCTTTTCCCGGTGAGTCGTTCGACCGGCTCCTGACTGGCCCGACGAACGACGTGTGGATTTTCCCGTGGATTGACTACCTCCGCAAACTCGGAGTACAGCTCCGCCTGAATGCGACGGTCAAGCGGTTTCTGATGACCGGCGGCCTCATCGGCGGCGTTGAGTTGGCCACTGAGGCGGGGACTGAGACCATCGCCGCGGATTACTACGTGGCGGCCATGCCAGTGGAAGTCATGGCGTCGCTCGTCGATAGTCCGATGAAATCCGCGGCGCCCAGCATCGCCAGTCTCGGCCAGCTCAAGGTGGAGTGGATGAACGGCATCCAGTTCTACCTGGATCGCGAAGAACCGCTGTGCAACGGCCACGTGATCTATCTCGACTCGCCGTGGGCGCTGACCTCGATTTCCCAGCGCCAATTCTGGCGCCAGGGCCTGGAAGGCTACGGTAACGGCGAGTGCCGCGACATTCTCTCGGTCGACGTCTCCGACTGGAACACGCCCGGCGTCCTCAACGGCAAGCCGGCGGCCCGGTGCACGGCGGAAGAAATCCGCAACGAAGTCTGGCGCCAGCTCACGGAAAGCGTGCCGCTCGGCGTACCGCCCAACAGTCCTCAGGTCCTCGACTGGTTCCTGGATCCCGATATCAGCTTCCCGAATCCGTCCCAGGCGGCGAATCTCGAACCGCTGCTCATCAATACCGTCGATTCCTTTCAGTACCGCCCATCGGCTCAAACTGAAATCCCGAACCTCTTTCTGGCCTCGGACTATGTGCGCACCAATACGAACCTGGCCACTATGGAAGGGGCCAACGAGGCTGCCCGCCGGGCGACGAACGCCATTCTGGATGTCTCCCATTCTTCGGCGTCCAAGGCGGCCGTGTTTCAATTTGAAGACCCCATCATTTTCCGTCCCGCGCAGGACCTGGACGCGGCGCTCTACTCGACCGGGCATCCGCACGTGGGATCTACGGCGGGCGCAGAGAGCGTTTGGGCCAGTCTGTCGGGTCTTGCCCGCCGCGGGCAACCGACAGGTGGCTAATGGAGGTCTCCTGCTGGGTCCCTTCTAACATGCCCCGGCGGGCTGGAAGCGCTCACGAGTAGATCCCAGGCGCCTCATGGCCCATCGCCTCGATATAGTCGACGTATGAACCTGTATAGATGCGGGGATGTCGATCCGTGCCACTCTCGCCCCCCAACTCCAGGACCCGTGAGCCCAGGCCCCGCAGAAACATACGGTCGTGCGATACGAAGACCATGGTACCCTCGAAGCTCTTGAGGGCGTCGACCAGCATCTCCTTGGTCGCGAGGTCCAGGTGATTGGTTGGCTCATCGAGCACTAAAAAGTTCGGCGGGTTGTACAGCATTCGCGCTATCGCGAGGCGCGACTTTTCGCCGCCGGAGAGAGCCCGGATCGGCTTGTCCACGTCATCTCCAGAGAACTGGAATGCCCCCGCAAGAGTGCGAAGCGCGCCGACGCCGTCCTGCGGAAAGTCGCTCTGCAACTGCTCGAAGACAGTCAGATTTGAATCGAGCACGTCCAGGGACTGTTGCGCGAAGTAACCCATGACAAGACTGGCTCCCAGTCGCACGCTTCCCGCGTCAGGCGCGGTGGCGCCGGCAATCATCTTGAGCAGCGTGGTCTTGCCTGCGCCGTTTCTTCCCATCACCGCCCAGCGTTCTCCGCGGCGGATCGTGAGGTTAAAACCCTCGTAGATCACTCGCGAACCGTAGCTCTTGTAAAGGTCTTCAATCACTGCCACCTGGTCGCCAGAGCGCGGCGGGATGCGAAAATCGAATTTCACGACCTGCCGCTTCTTTGGAAGTTCGATTTTCTCGATCTTATCGAGCGCCTTGATCCGGCTCTGAACCTGGGCAGCCTTGGCGGCGTGCGTCTTGAAGCGCTCAATAAACCGCTGTTCCTTCGCAAGCATGGCTTGCTGCCGGGTGAAAGCCGCCTGTTGATTGGCCTCGCGGATGGCGCGCTCCCGCTCATAGAAGTCGTAGTCGCCCGTGTACGCGACGATTTCGCCCGCGTCGATCTCGGCGATCTTCGAGACGATGCGATTCATGAACTCCCGGTCATGCGAGGTCATGAGCAGCGCGCCTGGAAACGATTTGAGAAACTGCTCCAGCCAGATAATCGATTCGATGTCGAGGTGGTTGGTGGGTTCATCCATCAGCAGTACGTCAGGCTTCGCCAGCAGAACGCGCGCCAGCGCGACGCGCATCTTCCAGCCGCCCGATAGCGCGCCCACATCGCCATCAATTCGATCGTCACTAAACCCCAGCCCGTAGAGCACCTCGCGTGCCTGCGCCTCGAGCGCATAACCGCCCAGATGCTCGCATTCGTGTTGTACATCGCCGAATCGGACGAGGATGCGGTCCATGTCGTCCGACGGCCCCGGGTACTCCATCGCACGATGCAGGTCCTCAAGTTCATAGTGCAGGTCGCCCACCCGCCCACTGCCCGCAATAGCCTCGTCCAGCACCGACCGGCCCGCCATTTCTTCCACGTCCTGATGGAAGTAGCCGATAGTCACCTTCTTCGGGACCGACACCTCGCCCTCGTCCGGCGCTTCCTCGCCGACCACCATTCGGAAGAGGGTCGTTTTGCCTGAACCGTTGGGGCCAACCAGACCGACCTTCTCGCCGGGGTTCAGTTGAAACGACGCATCGACGAAGATGAGCTGCTTGCCATACTGTTTGTTGATATTGGAAAAGGAAATCATCCGAACCACCAAGCTAGCAGACCGGGCGTCCCTGCCGTTTGCGTGCGCAAGAAACCGCTGTGGACATTTCGCGGATGGCCGTTTTGCGCCAGGTGGCCGGATTGAAATAAGGGCCGGTGGCGGAGTATGATCTCGTCAGATGTATGCCTGAAGATCGGCGGGTGGGAGATAGGCGATGAAAGCAGTAATGCTGCACGAGTATGGCGGTCCCGAGAAGCTGAGATTTGAAGACAACGTCCCCGAGCCGCGGATTAGCGGAGGCACGGTACTGATCGAGGCAGCCGCGGCGAGCGTCAATCCGATTGACTGGAAACTGCGTTCAGGGATGCGGCAGAAGGATTTTCCGTTGTCGGTCCCTGCAATTCTGGGCCGCGATGTGAGTGGGGTTGTACGGTCGGTGGGCGCAAATGTGAAGCACTTCAAGGCCTGGCGACCGCGTTCTTCCGCTTTCCAACGCGACCTATGCCGAGTTGGTGGCAGTGGACGATTCGGACGTGACCCATCTGCCGGATGGCATAGACTTGGCGAACGCGGCCGCGATCCCCCTGATTGCCGTCACGGGAGACCAGCTTATACGCCTTGCGACAAACGTGAAAAAGGGACAGGTTGTTCTGATAACGGGAGCGCTGGGCAGCGTTGGGCGCGCGGCAGTGCATACGGCGAAGAAGATAGGCGCGCAAGCGATTGCAGGCGTTCGCGGGAAAGAGCTGGATGCCGCCCGCTCCCTCGGTGTCTCTGGCGTGCTCGCGATTGATGACGATGAAGCGATTGAGAAATTCCCTCCGGTGGATGCAATTGCGGACACTGTGGGCGGTGAGGTTGCGGCGAAGCTGATCGCGAAGGTGAAGCAGAGCGGTTTCTTTGGCTACACCGCCGGCTTGCCGGAAAGCGCGGCGACCCAAAATCCGACAGTGAAGATCAAGCGTGTGCTAGCGCAGCCTGATCCATCCAAGGTGCGTGAGTTTGCCGATGACGTGCGCGATGGCAAGTTCGTTCTGCCTATTGGCCGCCGGATGCCGTTGCGCGATGCGGCAGAAGCACATGTGCTGGGGGAGAAAGGCGGCATTGGGAAGATCCTCCTGCTGGCGCCGGATTCACAACACTGATTACTTCGCGGCGACCGCAGGGGACGCCGGCATATCGTTTCCTACTCCCGTGCGGCGTTCCCAGGACTGATCTCTACGCGAGAGCCTTGCGGGCGTACTCGATGCACTTCTTCACTTCGATGACCGAATCGGAACCCGCCGGAATTTGATATTCCAGCTCCACGCTGGCCGGAAACCTGTACCGGTTGTTCTTCATAAGTTGGAGGATCTCGACGATTGGCGTCTCTGCCTGACCCCACGGCAGATTCGGAGCCTGCGCGCCGCCCGGGCTTCTATCCTTCAGGTGAAGGCTTGAGATTCGGTCATGCAGCTTTTCGATCGCTGGAATCGGACTCTGGCCGGTGCCGGCGACATAGTGACCGCAATCCAGATTGACTGCGTTGCCCTTCGACTGAGCCAGAACCGTGTCCCAGGCCGTGATGGTTGCCTTTTCGTGACAGTGGTAGGCCGTCACCAGCCCATGCTTCAGCGCGAAGTCGCCACATCGCTGCGAGTATGCCGGGTTGTCGGGAACGGGAAGCTCTGTAGTGACGGAATTGGCGCCTAGCGCCGCCGCAACGTTGTAGATGTAATCGAATTCTTCGTCGGACATGTTTGGAGTGGGAGGCAGCTTAAGGGTGTAGATGCTCACGCCGGCGTCGTTGTACATTTTGCGGAACGCCTTGTACTTGTCCATCGACACGGAGAGCCGCCATTCCTTGAGAGACTGCCCGCCCCCGGCGCCACCGCGCGGCGCGCCGCGTGCAGCATCGCCACCACCCGACCCGCCGCGCGCGCCGCCACCGCCACGACCGGCCGGCGCTCCCGCGTAAGCCTCGGCCACATCCGCCATGAGCTCGATGCCGCTGGCGCCGCTATCCACGATGTACTTCAACATCTTCTCGGCGTCCGTATGCGCATCCGGCATATCGCGGAAGCTGTAGGTAATGACGCCGATCTGCACGCCACTATAGACAGAGTTGGGCTTCGCTGCCAGCAATGAGATCGCGGGGGTAGCAGCAGCGGCTAAAGCCAATTTTCCAAAATCACGTCTGTTAAGATTCATACAGGATTTCCTTCTTGGCTTCGCTAGGTCAGGAGCGATTATACATCCAACCGTATCCCCCGAGCTATTTTCTCAGTGGGCGACAGCCGACTTTGCGGGCGCAATCTTCGGGGGATACGCATGGTCCAGCACAGACCACAGAAAGTCCACTGCTATTCGCGCCTGATTGTGGCAGCTCATGCAGCCGAGCTGCGGACGGCTCTGGTCGAACGTCTCTATCGTGAGGTTGGCAAACGCCGAAGTCGCGCCCGCGCCCGGAAAAGTGGTCGTTATTTCGCCGCCCTGGGTCGCCGGAACCGGAGCCGCCTGATTCCCTTCCAGCCGCGGCCACTGCGTAGTCACGATCTGGTAAAACTCCCAGGGAGTGCGATGCAGCAGTCTCTGATACACGAGCGTCATCAACTCCGTTTTGGGATGAATCGGCATCATGACCGACCGCACCAGATTGAACGGCGTCGCCGGTTCCTTCGCCAGCGGCGCCAGCGTCAGAGGATTCTCCGCAGGCATCGCGTTCTTCTTATCGCCGTCATTAAAGGTGAATTTCCCCGTTCCGCCAAATTGCTTTGGGGGCTCCCCGTCTATCTGTTCGAACGACGACCAGATCCACTGCGGCCTGCTTCGCGTCTTTACGACGATATGCAGCCCAACCAGTCCCATCGTAATCTCCGAGCAACTACCGGTGTCCGGATCCTTCACCACGGCCCTGCGCGAGTAAAACCGGGCCTTCTGCGCGTCGCTGAATCCCTCCAGATTCAGCCAGGCCGCCTTGACCGCCACCGAGCCTACGGGGAATTGAACCATTGGCAAGTCGGGCCGCGGAGTCGGAACCGGAGGCAGATTCGCCCGCAAATACAGCTTGTTGCTTACGATGTAGTCATACGCAATCTGGTTGTAAAGCGTTTGGTAGCGAACGTACCTTCCATTCTGCGCCACCAGCGGACCAACCAACTCCCCCACCCCGGCTTGGCCGATATCGTCGAATCCCGATTTCGAAGCCAAGACGACGTCACCGAACCCCGTCGCCACATTGCACGCGTTGCGCGCCGGCGCGTCGTACCGATTGAACGGTTGCGGCGCGGAGCCGTCATCGTGGAACACCTCCCACAACGATTTGAAGGTTTCAAACACCCTCGGCCCGGCGTCCCCGGCCGTCTTCGACGTATCCGCAACACCGCGTTGCCCGTTCGCCGCGGGCCACACCATCGCGACAAACTCGCGCCACGAAAAATCGTCGAAATAGTCAATCGGGATGTCCGTATAACCCTCCGGTATGCAGACATCGCTTAACGGAACGGGCGATGAAGCGTCCTGAACGACGTCCATCGGGCACGCTTGTCCGGGCGCGGCTTCCCCCAATCCCGCGAAAATCACCACTAACGCTGTGGCCAGCAGAGATCTGGACGCCATGGAATCAGAATATGAATAATATGACATCGAAGGCAGCGCGGGCGCAACCGGCATTGATCGCACACGCGATTGTCCGGGTATAATAAGCACGACCCTCATTGGAGTCGGACCCTATGTACACAAGACGCGATGTTGGCAAAATTGCGCTTGGTGGAGCGACATTAGCAGCGTTCGGCGCGAACAGCGTGAACGCCACCGATAGTGTCGGCGGTGTTCGACTTGGCGCGACAACTTGGAGTCTGCGCGATTTGCCCCGTATCCCCGGCCAGGACAATATCAACGATCTGATCGGGCCACTGAAGTCCGCGGGCGTCACCGAAGTGGATCTTTGGTCATACAACACGGAGCCCGCCGGACCGAATACCGGACCCGGCGCGCCGCCTCCACCCGCCGCCTATCCCATCAGGATTCACACGTTTTCGAAGGAAGAGATCGCCGCCGCGATGCTACAGGCCCGCAATCTTCTGCGCGATTTCCGCCTCTTCCACGCGCGAGTCAATTACTACCAAGACATCCGGGCTAAGTTCGAAACGGCGGGCATCTCCGTCACCGCCTACACGGTCAGGTACGACGATACGTTCACCGATGAAGAAATCGATGTTACGTTCCAACAGGCCAAGGTGCTCGGCGCATCGTCGATCACGGCGCCGGGCGCGCCCGAGGTTGTTAAACGTCTCGTTCCGTTTGCCGAAAAGCACCAGATGAATGTTGCACTGACGGATTTCACGTTGGCTTCCGCGCTTCCGTCGAAGCGCTTCAAGGTCAACGCGGACATCGGAGCGATCACTGCTGCGAACGGCTCGCCGGTAGCCTGGATTCAGGAAAACCACGACGCCATTTCGCAGATCGTCATCAAGGACCGTCGGCGGAATAACGGCCAGAACGAGCAGTATGGCGATGGCGACACGCCCATCCGGGATGTCTTACGGCTGGTGAGAGAGAAGACCTACACCTGTCCGGTCTTTGCCGAATACGAATACCTCGGGCTTGGGACGCCTGCCGAAGAGTTGCAGCGGTGCATGGACTATGTGCGTTCCGCGCTCGCGTGACCCGAACGAGCATCGAGGTCGGCGCAAAATGTCAGCTCACTCGCGCCGGAGAACGCAACACGCGCATTCTGTCGGGCGTCGGCCAGGCTTCCGAAAGGCACCCCGGCATATCGCCCGGTAGAGATAATAGGAATGGAGATCCCATGAGGCTTTTTTCATCACAAATGCACTTTAGACCCTCGATCTGCGCGGCACTCGCGACGTTGATCGCATTGTCGCCTGCCGTTCTTGGCCAGGAGCCGCCCACCCCTCAGAGCCGCGGACGGCAAGGCGGGGCCAGGCCGGAGGACACGGAAGTCTGGGATCCTGAGCCTAAAGTCGTCACGCCCGGCGCTGTGGATTCCGCTCCGCCTTCCGACGCCATTATCTTGTTCGATGGAAAGAACCTCGACCAATGGGTAAACACGCGCGACAAGTCGCCGGCCAATTGGACCGTACAGAATGGCGTGCTCACGGTGACCAAGGGGCGGGGCGCGAGCAACATCGAAACCAAGCGCCTCTTCCACAATTTCCAGCTCCATATTGAATGGAGAATTCCCGAAAATGTCACCGGGACCGACCAGGCGCGCGGCAACAGCGGTGTCATGCTGGCGTCGACCGGCGGCGGCGATGCCGGCTACGAGCTGCAGATTCTGGATTCCTACAATAACCGGACCTATGCAAACGGGCAGGCGGGGAGTATTTATAAGCAGGGAATTCCGCTGGTCAACCCGGCCCGAAAGCCGGGCGAGTGGCAAAGCTACGAGGTCATTTGGATGGCGCCGGTCTTTGGTGCGGATGGCGCTGTTCAGTCTCCGGCGTACGCGACGGTATTCTTCAACGGCGTGCTCGTCCAGAACCATTTCGAATTGAAGGGCGAGACGCTATTCATCGGCAAGCCGTTTTACAGGAAGTTCGATTCCGCTCCCATCAAATTGCAGGCGCATCCCGATCCCAGTGAACCCGTGAGCTTTCGAAATATCTGGGTGAGAGAACTGAATTAACGCCATTCCGCATGTCCGGGTCGGCCGGGTGGAGGCGCCAGGGAAAATAGCCGGGTGAGAGCGGGCTGGAAGTTCGCTCGGGGAAAACGCCTAACTAGTGGCCTGTCGCGGCGAAGTCGTTAGCATGGCCGCACCCGACGACGGCGTCGTCGCGTCCCCGGAAGAGCGAGCGAAACAGCGCGATCTTGACGTCCGGTGAGGATCGGCAATCGACGGGTTCCATCCAGATTATCCCTAGCATAGCGTTGGCAGACGGGTCCCTTGGTCAGGGCATCTGTCCAGCGTGAAGCATCCGAATAGGCCCGTTGGGGTTTTTGGGGACCCGGAGGCTTCTGCATCGCGGCAGCGGCAGAGCGCCAATGAAATCAGGGCTGGCAACGATCGGCGAATGAGAATCGTGCATCGGCGGCGTAAACCACTTGTACGATGCGAACATGGCCGGGACGCGGTCGAAATCACTGCTTGCTGCCACGAGTTCGGTAGCAAGGTCAATTTGGCTCTTGGGAAACTGCTCGGAAATTATTGATTAGGAAGGATTTTTGGTTGCGGGGGCAGGATTTGAACCTGCGACCTTTGGGTTATGAGCCAAAATGACCGTGCACGCTGGTGCATGCTGCTTATAAGAATCAGCAGGTTAGCACACCTTGATGCATGCTGATATACGGTGGTTGCCGTGGCGAATGGTAGTGCAATGGTAGTGCAAAAGGGGCCGCGGCGCTCGGCGCGCCAGCTCAACTCGGACGACCCAGGGAGTTTAGGCGCAGATGACCCACGGACGATGTCGAGGCTGTTGTCAACCCGGCCAACTCCCATGGCGTGATGGGCGCCGGCCTGGCGCTCCAGTTCAAGAACAAGTACCCCCGGATGTTCGCCGAATACAAGCGCCGTTGCATTGCCGGCGAGTTCGGCCCTGGCGAGGTGATGCCGGTGAAGGTAGCCGATTCCAACCCCCAGTGGGTGATCAATTTCGCCGCCAAGGATCACTGGCGCGATCCGTCCAAGCTCGAGTACATCGAAAGCAGCTTGGCGGACCTGCGCCAGCTATTCTTTCGCTGGAATTGACCACCGTAGCCATCCCAGCCCGGGTTGCGGCCTTGGGTGGCTCGACTGGCTGATGGTTCGCGCGCGGCTCGATGGTTTCGCCGCAACGCTGCCGAAGATCAGGATGGTAGTAAATGAACCGAAACGATCGACCGTGATCGCAATACGCTCTGTAAGATCGACGTAGTGTACCGAGCGCCATACGGTCGTGCGCTCTCTCCGCAGCAGCCCGAGGGCCTTACTTTGCCAAACCGCGCATAGTTGCTGACGGCCATCTCAGTGCTTCGCTTCGCTCGGAAGTCCCGGAAATCTGTAATCGGCGAGCATCTCCTCAAGCCGGGCCCCGCCGCAGCAGCGCCCCACTATGCTTCTCACGCCAGAGAAAAATCTTTGAACGCCTTCTCTTGCCGGCCACTCAGGCAGGAAGCCGTGCTCGTACTCGCACTTGTTGCGCGACGTCGATAATCCCTGCAACGGGCCGAGATCCTTCAGATCGAGACGATCAGGAGCAAGAGCAGCAAGGAGTTGCGCACTATTGGCAAACATAAGCGGGCCCTCTAGCTCCCGACGATGGTAGCGCTTCCCGAACAGCTTTGTGCCAGCTTCGTCGAACCTTTTCCAGTCAATCTTGTCCTTCACCTGCGAGTATTCAGGATGCTCATCGTCAAGACTGTGTTCGATGCGAAGGCACAGGCCCAGGTAGCGTTCCATGGCCGCGTAAAGGAGGAGCACGGCGAGACTGGTCTTTCCCGCATCCGCCATCCGTTGTGCGGCAGCCAGATACCAGGTTACTAATGGCAGTCCCTCTTCAATAGACGCTGGTGTCTTAGTGAGATTCGCGAGGGATTCGAGCGCTCGAAGATTTCCCGTCAGCACATCACGGACGCTTTCGGTCCAGCCCCATTTTCCTCTGCCTGCAAAACCGGTGATGACGCTGTCCGCCTTTGCGAGTTTGTCGCGTGCCGGGCCAAACTCGAATCGGTCCCAGGCGGCATAGCCACCTGCCAGTTCTGCCAGCGCCTCGGCTTCACGCGGCTCGTATAGCCGTGCCGCGAGTTTCTGGGCAAGAAGTTCGGCTTCGCCGAAGTCGCTACGGTTAAATGCCGCGAAGATATCGCGCAATTCCAGATCGCCCAGTACCTCAAGCGGGTTAGTCAGAAGACGAGGGTATTCCGTTCCGGGAACCGGAATGCGGTTTGGACCGTGGTACTTTCCGTAGTCCACATACACGAGTGGCGCCCCAGCCACAAAGCCTGCAAGCGCGGCCGAAGCCGACATCGATTTTTTTCCTCCCGTGGGGTCGATGAAAACCTCACGAGGCGAAATGCCAGAACCTAGAAAGTCGCGCACCGCTCGGTAGATATCTCCTTCTCCAGGATCGCCAACGCGCCTCACCTCGACAATATCCCGATCAATTCCAGCGACCCGCGCGACCAGCGATAGAACCCCCTCTCCGGCAACTTTCATGCTCAGTGACTCATCCGTTCCGAGCACCAGCATGCGAACCGGGCGGCACCAGGCGGCCATCAGCGCGACTGGCTGCCAGGACAGGCCCAGGACGCTCACCAGGAAGCGCGGTCTTTGGTCCTGCATTGAAGCCGGCGAGCCGTGAAGCGGCAACTGAGCGAAGACTCGGGCGAATGGCTCAGCGAATTCTTGCGCGTACAATTCGTCCTGAGTTCTGCGAGAGTCTGCAGCCAGCCACCGTTGTTGAACCTCATGTAACGCGGTTGGAAGAGACACTTGGGGTACGTTCGTCATCATTTCTTGCCTTTGAACTGTGCCTTAGGTGGGCGGAGCGTCAGAGTATAGCCTTGAGGACTCGCGTTGGCGATCCACACCTCGACGTTCTGGCCAAGCCCCACTGGCGGCGGTTCCTCGCCCGCGAAGTGCCCAAGGAAACCGTCGTCGACACGAAACTTGATCTTTCCCTTGCCGCCGGGATCCTCCACCCGTGTCACGGGTATGCGCTCGGCACGCTGATGTCGTGGGCCGGACCGCGTTGCGGGGGGCGTGATCGACCCGCCACCGAGCTGATCGGGCACGACAAGCCTCCCGTATCCCGCACTCGTTTTGCCACCGACGCCCCACTTTGCCAGCGCATCCCGCAACAGGCGTTCCGCAAGCTCGGTCCAGTCCGCCGGCCCGGACAGAGCCAGCAACATCCTGGCGCCCGGTCGAACGGTGAGAAACGCCACAGGGGTGGGGCTGTCGTAATCGCTAGGCCAATGTTGACCGGTGCTGTCGTAATACGTCTTCTGATGAACCGTGAGAACATCCATGGCGAACGGCTTCTCATCCGGAATGCTGCCCGGCACGTACAGTGCATCGTGGAATGTGGCCAGGCCCGCCGAGGCACCCGCATCAAGGAAACCGTGTTCGCGCATCACCCCATCGTCTTCTGCATTCGGCGCGCCAAAGAGGGTTCGGTAGATCGCGCCCGGCCCGCGCTGGATGCACCGCCCGCGCCAAACGTTTCCCTGATAGCCGACGCGCTCGCGTTCATCTTCGGATTGCTCCCATGGCGGCAGCGTCGGGTCTCTTGGCCCGTAGACCGCATCGATGTAATGCGACAAGAGCCCCTTCAGGGCCGAACCGGGAATTACTGGGACTCCCCAGCTATGATGTACGCTAAGACCTACCTCAGTGGCGCTGGCGTTGCCATGACCAACAAGCAGCCGACTCGCCAACGCGAGTTCAAAGATCCGATCTGACGGATGTTGAAAACTGGCTTTCCAGCGCGCAAAGAAGCGCCCATAATCCGCCGCGATGCGGATGCCCGCCACGGCACCGAGCCACTTTGCCCGACTGTCATGCGGCACCTTGCCGTCGGTACCCACAGGTGCCCACGTGTCGTAGGCAAGACCAACGTGATCGGGCGGGCCGTCCGATGCCAGGAGTGCTTCCAATACCTGCCGCATGGTCAATCGTCTCCGCAGGTCGCCTGGGTCGCGCGCTTGAGCCACATCGCCACCTGGAGCATCTCGCGCGTAGCGATCATGTAAGCCTCCGCGTCCAGTTCGCGCACCCGCCGCGCCAGATCGTCTGGTCTGACGCTTTCGAGACCAGGCACGCTCGCCGCAGCGAGGTGCTCCAGAAGCAGCTTCCCGCGCCCCCGTTGCACGGCTGCCAGAGCCGCACACAAACCACTTCGCATAATGTTCGCGCCGAGATCGTTCACCGAGATTGTGTAGTCCTTCTGGTCACTCTCGGGCACCTTGTCGAGACAGCCGTACGCGTGCAGCGCCCGTTGCTGATCACGGATGAGGAAGCTCCGGGACGTATCGTGCTTGGTCATAGTCTGGACGCTCCTTGAGGAAGGACAGGAATTAGCCGGCACCGGCCGCGCCCAGTTGAAGCCTTGCCACCAAATTGAAGGATCTCTTCGCCGGGGAGCGCGAGGTTAAGGACTTGATCGGAGTCCATGGCGACGCGCTTACGCCGGCTGCGGTCCGCAACGAGCAGGCCGATAAGCAGCGACTCCGGCGGAAGGCTCTCCTCCAGCCATAGAGCGCCTGAGGCCACGGTTCGCGTTGTTCCATCCAGCCGTACCCGAGCATCCACCTGGGTAGCAGTCTCCCAGAGGAAAGTCATTGTCTCGTCGTCGACAATCGCGAAGCGCTTGCTGAAGATGTCGCCATCGGAACAGATCAGTGGCGCGAGGAAGCCAGCCCAGGCAGTCGCATCCGGGGACTCGTCCGCGCCGAGGTCAAGGTCTTCAAGGTACAAACGCTTCTTGAACTCACAGCAGTTCCCTGGAGCAAGCCGGGCCCCTGGCCCCGTGATGGTCGGAATGGATTGACCATCGACAATGCCTCCCAGGTCACGCTTGGCCAGGGTCAGCAGCAAGGGAGAAGTCGTCCACGCAAATGTTCCGCGAAAGCTGCGCACTGGTAATGCCAGCAATCGTGCGTCGCCAACAACCAGCGCTCCCGCATGGTCCGACGCGTTCCCGGTCTCCGGCCCGAAGACGGCCAGAACGCTCTCAGCGTCTGAAGCGCCGGTCTTACGGACATCGCGCAGTACGCCCTTGATGGAGGAGCCGGGCACGAACGGAATGCCAGTAGCTTTCATCCGGGCCGTGGGCAGGTCGATGACATCGGCCGCATGCCCGGTGCCCGCATGCAGCGGCGACAATGCGTGCAACAAGAATGGTCGTGCTTTCATTGGTTGCTCCTTGTTGGATTCCACACTCCCGGAACCACGCGACCGAATCCCTCGTTCGTCCGAGCGCCGAGTGCAGCGAGCCATAGCGCACGTGCATCGGTTTCCTTGAAGGGGCGTCCATCCGCGCGCTCAAAGAAGTAGACCGCACCCGTGCCCACCATGCGAGCAGTCGTCTTTGGCGCGGCCGCCGCCATGTCCCAGCCCGAGATGTGAATCGGCCGAGGGATGAAAGCCGCCCGCAGAACCACTTCTCCCAGATCGGCCAGTTGACCTCGATACTGACTGCCCTGCTCGATCAGACCATCGGGCAACCACCCTCTCGCGAAGCAGGCGGGTGTGGCCACCACCATGCGCAGTCCGACGCTCCCCAGGTGAAAAGCAGTCAACAGTTCTTCCGGTGGGTCGAACAGGGCTTTGGGCAACGACTCGATCCTGATCGGGCGCGCATCCGAACCCACCGTAGCCACCGCAGGCAGGGCTTCTCCGGGAAGGCAGACTTCAACCCCAATCGCCCACTCAGCTCGAGGTTCGAGCGTCTCAACCACATCGTGGGAAAACAGCACGCCTTCATCAGCCGTGAGTTCCTCGCCACGGATGCCAACGTGCACTTGGAGGCGCCGTGCCAAGGCGAGCGATTCCTGCCCTGGGGCGCGCAGCGCCTGCCCTGTGAGCCAGGCGACCAAGTCAGCATGAGACAACCAAATCGGCAGCTTGCCAGGCTTCTCGGTGCGGATCAGCGAGGGTGCCCAGAGCGCCTCCCGGGCCTCGTCCTCATCGCGCCCCAGGGTGGGCAACTTGGGCTGCTGCGGATCGAGCCGTTGTATCTCCTGTTCCCCCTCGAACCAGACGGCATCGAGCGGCGCAGGCCAGGTTAAGTGCTCAGTCGCCCACGGCGCTCCGTGCGGCCGCCGGAGCGCAATCATCCGACCAAGTTCGATTGGCGCAGTCCGCGTCAACCAGTCGCCCGGGTCGAAGCAGACGTTAGCTCGATCTTCCTCTGCACGGCCCCATGCGGTCCGGAGCGCGCCAAGTATCGTTGAGGGCCACGGCCATTCGAGGCCGTGCCCACGGCCCGAAGCGCTCGTGAACCAGCCGCGGCCGTCCTTGCAGAAGAGCCCGTCACGTGGAAGCAAAGCGATATGCACCCTCGTCACACGGCCACCTCCTCTTCACTCCGGCTGCGCTGGCGAGGCACGGACCGGGCTAATGTACGTGCAATCAGGACGCGATTCACCCAAGCGCTGACGCCCCTGCGCAGCCTCTTGTAGTCGGTGCCGTCGTTGACGTCGAGGTCGACTTGAGCAGGGGCTACCGCCCCCTCCCCAACGCGGGACAAGGCCCGTTCGACTTCGCGTGCCAGGATCCTTGCCCAGCTTGGGTCCTGTGAGTCGGCGGGCAGGCGACGGAGGATGCTCGCGATCTCGTACACCTTGCGCGTAGAAAGCAAGCCATCGAGATGCGCCACGCTTCGCTGAAGGGAACCGGCCGGATCCTGGTCCCATTTCGCGCTCCAGGTGCGCCTGCCACCTGAACGCATATCCACCAGCACTGCGAGAGAGTTGCGCTCCCGCTTGGCCTCCCGCTCGGCTTCTCGTCCGAGGGCCAGCAGATCGCCCATGCTCTCCATAACGTGCCCGATCCCAATGCCGACTGACAGGGTGGGACGGAGATCTGCGGGTACTGAGCCACAGGCGGACGTAATCTCCTTCTCAAACGCCAGTCGCAGATCCTCGGCGCAGGCCAGAGCCTGCGGGAGCGGCAGAAACGCGAGCGCGTCGTCGCCCCCGGAATAAATCAGCGCGCCGCTGTGATCACTCTCTACTATTTTCCGCGCCCCCACCGCGAAGTTCGAGAGCGCCTTGGAAAAGCCGCGGTGACTTTCTGCGGTTGCCAGCCTGTCAAGCGCTCGCCCCATGTAGTCGCCATCAGCAACCAAGCACGCAATGTAGGGATACGGATCGGAGATCTTCCGGAGAAGCGGTCCGACATGAGTGCGGCCCCACGACTGCGGGTCTCCCTCAATCCCTTGCTCTTCAAAGACGGCCTCCCAGCGGCTTGGAAGCAGAATGCTCGCATCGAAGGGAAATAGCGCACTCCAGGGAAGGTCGTCGCGCCCCACACGAGAAATCCCTGCTGTACGGCATATCTCACGCAGGCTCTCGATCTCCGGCGCCGCGGTGGAATTGGCCAGCTCCAGCCAGCACGCGAAGGCGATATTGACGACGGGCACGAACTGGTCCGGCTCGCCACCAGCGCGTTTAACAAGGGCCACGGCGTCCAGTTGCTCACCTTCCGCAATGCGGTACTTTTTCACGAGCCGCGAATCGCGCTCCTTGGGCGGGCGAAGCACGGTTTCCCGTGCCCCATCCAGACTCGATTTGGGCACTGCGCCGCGCGTATGTTGCCAGGGGCTGAAGTCCCGCAGATTCTTGCGGCCCGCAATGGCACGCTCCACCGCGCGCCGCGCTTGCGAGTAGTCATGGAGCGGTACCCAGCTTGCCAGGAACTCCACCAAGGTATCGATCTGCTCAGCCCAGACATCCTCGATGTGTGGGGCCAACAAGCCTTTGCAGTTATCCTTGACGGGCGCGGCAATGTCGTTGCGCCAATGCCTAAGTGCCTCCTCGCGCACTGCGCGCGCGAGCTGGGCCGGGTCCACATTCAAAGGTACGGCGGCAAGCAGCTTATTAGGAATACTCAGGGGCGGCTGCCCGGTGGGGCGGACAGGCGCAGGACAGCGCTCCAGTTCGAGGTCCCCCTCATCAAGAGCTGGAAATACAAGTTTTGCGCCACCATCGACCAGTGCGCGGGCTGCGGCGCGACCGAGTTCAGAAAGCAGATGGCTGCCGTACCACAGGTCGCGCGTGCGCCGCGCCTGGGCGATAAACTCCTGCACCGGGCCCAGAGTAACCAGGAGCAGGTGTTCATTCATTGCGTTACCACCGTTGTCGAATACTTGGCGTGCAACCAATCAAGAAAGGCCTCGCGCAGACTCTGCTTTCCAGCAAGCGCTGAGAACCGCGGCGTGTCACCCGCGCCGATCAGGCGATCGAATGGCGCGGCCGAATTGTGAACGGTCCGTAGGACGACTTCGCCGTTCTGCGGGTAGGCGCGGTTGAGCCAAAGAGCAATCGGCACGAATTCTCCGTTGGCCAGCGGCATAGCCTTGACGATAAGAGGACTCGCCAGCCGTTCATGCTCGACAGTTTCACCCGGTTTATTGGGAGTAGGCCCACGCCAGCCAAGCTCGAACGGTCCAGGCTCGTCAAGCTTGCTCTTGTCACGGGCCTCGGTCTGAAACCGGCCGATGATAGGGAGACCAAAACCGCCGCGTGGCCAGGCAGGAGTTGAGTTGTAGCGCGGCGTGTGCGCCCTCGTCTTGTGGCCAAAATGCCGGATCTTGTCCGCCTCGGGCCAGTTGGAGATCGACGGACGCTGGGGTTGGGACTTGCCGGTTCCAGGTTCCCGCGCACGGTCGCCTGGATTACCGCTTGTCCCTTGCCGGAATTCTTTCAGCCACTCGAGGGCGGACGTCCACACGGTCTCAGGGTCCCTTTGCTCGCGTCCCACGTGGAGCGCCGCGCCCGCCAACCAGGGGACATCGTTGACGGATCGCCCCGGCGCGATGAAGATATCGCGCCCGAATAGGCGCTCAAGCTCCTGACGCGTCGCCGCGTGTGGCAACCAAGCTTTCGGCGCATCGAGGACGCGGAAGCTGCCGAGACCGCGTCGCGTACGGCCGCCGTAGCCCCCAAAGAGCAGCCACGCGCGTACGGCGTCTTCAACCGGTTTCTTGTCGGCGGACGGGACGGTTAGCGTGAGGCGGAACTGTGTTCCTGGCGCGCGCCGCGGTGCCGTGGGCAGGTTCTCCCTCCTCTCCTCGCGCGCCGGCCAAAGCGCGTAAGCACCAGGCGTCGCGCTGCCCGCCCTTGAATCGTACAGGCGAATCTCGCTCGAATCGAGCTTACCGGTCTGTTCGATGGCAACGCGAAGTTCAACTGCGGAGCGGCCGCCTTCATCCGCTGCTGCTCGGCCCCACAACCCGGCCTCTTGCGCGTATAGCGCTTCGGGACTTTGATACCTGTGTCCGTTGAGCGCGCGCCACCAGTAACGGAGATGGCCCCGTACCGTCGCGGCGCGAATGCAGTCGATCTCGTCCACAGTTCGTGGCAGGGCAGCGCCGCCGAGGATTGGGGTAACCACCTCGATTCGAACAGAGATTTCGGTGAGCCCTGGGCCGGATCGCACTGCGCGGAGGTTCGCTTCTGGCAGTGATTCGTATCGGGGAGCTGCCCGATTAGTTCCGCTCATGTTCAGCACCTGCTTATTCGTACGCTCTATATCATGGTGCCACGTGCCGCCGGCTGTAGCGCGAATAGATCGCCCGCAGAAATCCAGAGCAATAGCCTTCGACTGTGAAACCAGCCTGCGGGCATTCGGCAACGCTGGCTTTTGCGGAGACAGCGCCGCCTGCCCACACCTGCCGGATCAACACGCGGTTAGGCATGTTAACTGAGTGAAGATATCAAAGCGCAACGGTTCTGGCAACGGGCCGCTACACGGGCCGCGGGAGATTCGGATTCGGCCGTTTCAGTCCCCTTCGCGAGGGGGACACCTCCGTGGGGCGGGAAGCGAAACCGGATGGCGATATCGACACCGTGTTTCAGTCCCCTTCGCGAGGGGGACACCTCCGTGGGGCAGCAAGTATTCGACTGGCAAGCTGGTTACCTTGAGTTTCAGTCCCCTTCGCGAGGGGGACACCTCCGTGGGTTCGTAAAATGTCACTTCCAACCGAGGCGGAAATCGAGTTTCAGTCCCCTTCGCGAGGGGGACACCTCCGTGGGACAGTGACGCGGGCGTTCGTCGCAATCACATCGACGTTTCAGTCCCCTTCGCGAGGGGGACACCTCCGTGGGGCGTATGAGTTGGACCTACCAACTGGGCGCAAATCGTTTCAGTCCCCTTCGCGAGGGGGACACCTCCGTGGGTTACGAGCATCATGGTGTCGGTGCTTCTGTTGACTCCAGTTTCAGTCCCCTTCGCGAGGGGGACACCTCCGTGGGGGTACTGCGTGAAGGCTCCTGGTGAAACCATCTCAGTTTCAGTCCCCTTCGCGAGGGGGACACCTCCGTGGGGGGGGCAAAGCGGACAGCGGGCGATTCTGTTCCTGGTTTCAGTCCCCTTCGCGAGGGGGACACCTCCGTGGGTGCTCCATCTGCTGGGAATCCCCGCCAATCCGCGAGGTCTTGTTTACCACACGTCGGCACAGTAGTTTGCGAACTCGCACTCCACACAGCGCCCGCGGACCTCGGTCGGTTCGGGGCAAAGCTGCGAATCGCCAGTCCGCCGGATATCCACCACCGCCGACTTCACTGCCTGCCGCAACTCCTCCGTCACCGGCTCCGCAAAAATGCGGTTGTCTGGTATCCGGTACAAAAATGCCCGCCGCGCCGGCAGCCCAAACGCAGCCTCCGCAAGCAACGAGTACCCTGCCAACTGAACGCGGTGGTTCCGCCCCGGCTCGCCCGACGTAAGCTTGAAATCCACCACGGCGATCTCATCCTTAGCCTCCAGCAGCAAGTCTATCTTACCCGCCAGCCCCAGCTCCTTGTTGTCCAGCCAAAGACCGAAACGCCGGCGCGCGTTGTCGAGGCCGTACTCCCGCAGCTTTCGTCGCGTCTCCAGGCTCTCGACCAAGTCCTGCGCGGCCAGCCCCTCTTTCATCTTGTACGTCGGCCGCGGCGGCGCGGGCATCACTCGATGGTAGTACACCACCCTCGGACAGTACGCCCACTGCTTGAGGTCCGTGACCGGGATGAGATCCATCTCAATCCTCCGCCGCAAGTACCCGTAGTCTCGGCTTCTCCCGGTCCGCCTCCGCCTTCAATTCATCGGCATCGCGCCGGTACTGGTCCAGCACCCACATGTCCTTCAAGTCCTGCTCGCAGACCGGAATGATCCGCACCCGCCCGTTCTCGGCGCCAAGCTCGTTTTGCACGTGCAGCGCCAGCTCCTGCCGCCGATTCCGGTTCAGCTTTCCGAAGAAGGCGCTGAACTGTATCCGCTCCAGACCGTAGTTTAGGCAAACGTCCGCAACCCGCGTGCGCAGCCGATCGTTTTCGATGTCGTAGATCAGCACAAGCGATACTTCCGGACTCCCCTTGCCGAGAGGCAGGGGCTTCAACACGCCGGTGTAGCGGTTCTTATGCGCCATGCTTCACCACTTGAAGGAGAACGAACGGTACGGCCGCAGTCCCCGCACTGCGCTGGCCGCCAGGCGCGCCTGCATCTGCACAATGGAACGCACCTGGTGCTGCTTTCCCCGGTGCTGTTCCGGCGCCACCAGCCGCATGAGGACGCGCGACGCCACGCTCTCCTTTGACGACGCGTCAAGCATTCCTTTTTGCAGCGTCAAGACGCCGCCTTTGTTAAGCCAGGAAAAGATCGCACGGTCCACCACCGGCTGACGGAACTCCTCCATCAGGTCCAGCACCAGCGATGGCTTGCCGCTTCGGTCCACATGGAGGAATCCGGCGAAAGGCTCGAGGCCGGCGTTCATCACCGCGCCCCACACGTGCGCCGTCAGGATGCCGTATCCGTAGTTGAGCGCCGCGTTCACGCCGTCCGTCGCGCCCTGATGGCTGCGCCCCTCGAACCCGAGCTCGTCCGGCAGCATGTTGCCGATCTGTTGCCAGTAAAGGCGCCCGCCTGTGCCTTCCAAGCCCATGACTTCCCCGCGGACTTCGTCTGGCGTCTTCCCCTCCGCCGCCAAAGCCCCTCTCCGCAGCCGTCGCAGCGCGGTCGCGCCCTTCTCCAGAGCGTTCTTCCTCTCGCCCTCGCGGCTCTTGGCGAAGTAGCGCAGCAGTTTCTCCTGGTTATGGAGCTTGCCGGCTACAATCCAGCGGCAGAGCTCGGCGCCGCGCTCATTCTGATAGGCGGCGAACTGCGCGCGGCGCGTCTCCACCGTCGCCGTCAGCATCGGCGACGTGATCAGCGCGAACGGTTTGCCTGCGGAGGTCAGGCAGGCGATCCGGATGCCCCGTTCGCATAGCTCCTGGATTAGGTCCGACGAGAAGCTGACCCCACGCGACGCCACGATGATCTCCTGCAGCCGCATCATGGGGACCTGCGCGACCACCGATTTCCCCTGCCGGACCACCACCCGCTCGCTCTTCTTTCCGATGAACAGCCCGAACCCCGAGACGAACAACTGCGACCCGTTCTCCGTGGCGAGCAGGACGACGGACCCGTCGTCCGGGAGCACAGCGTCATCGACCGGCGGCAGCGCCAATTCAAGCTGTTCGGGCGTGACATCGACGCCGCCCGTGATCCAGTTGTACTGGGCCGCGGAAGCGGGGGGCTTGCGGAAGACATCTTCGTGAACGTTGAACGGGGCTGTAGCCATTTGCTTCTCACCGTTCTCCAAGTTGTTTGCGGTTCTGAGCCGGATCGCTCTCTCTTCTCCGATAGACCTTGCCGCTACGTGTCCCCGTAAAGCTCCCTGGGATGACGAAAGGCACGAGTTCGGTGTTCGGCCCGCCCGACATCCGCCAGTGGCTTGACGATGCATCCCCGAAATCGCCGGAGACGAACCGGGAAAGCGTCACCACGGTCACCGGTTCCCCGCTCTGGTTACGGATATGCCCCTCTCCGAGCGGCTCATACAAAACCTCCGTAGGCTCCGCCACCTGTTCAACATCTCCCACCAGCGAGCACAAGGAATCGTGGGTTCCGAGGTGATCTCGGTTTCGCAGCGCGTCCACAACGGATGCAGGATGCGGCTCTGGAACCCCAACATAAACCGCCAGCGGACCTTGCAGTAGGCCGTACTCGCGGGTGCCCTGATTGATCTCTGTAAACCCAATGTTGGGCTTCTTGCCCTTCCCCTTGTCTTGTTGGGTCACGTATCGCCGGAGTTGATGAAACGCCCGAAAAAACACCGCGCCCTGCGGCGGATCGA
>Ga0181520_10000862_pt1 | contig 65435 bp, 52 predicted proteins | sample PEATcosm2014_Bin_29_FD_132451 | JGI IMG/M metagenome (GOLD analysis project Ga0181520, IMG submission 132451) | Peatland microbial communities from MTU Mesocosm Facility, Houghton, MI, USA - PEATcosm2014_Bin02_30_metaG | ecosystem: Environmental > Terrestrial > Soil > Wetlands > Peat | place...
AGCCAGAGGCTTGATTTCCCGGCCAGAACTGGCTCTAATCGCCTTATCCATTACGGATAACTACCTTTTCATTCCACGGAGGAAACACATTCATGGCCAAAACCGCCACACCACCCAAACCCCTTACCAAGACCGAACTGCTCGCCAACATCGCCACCGCCACCGAGCTGCCCAAGCAGCAAGTGGCCGCTGTGCTCGATGCCCTGGCCGCCGGAATCCAGAAGAGCCTCGGCAGCAAGGGAGCCGGCGTCATCACTCTACCGGGGCTGGTCAAGATCGAGAAGAAGCAAGTTCCGGCCCGTAAGGCCGAGAAGGGCGTGCCCAACCCGTTCAAGCCCGGCGAATTGATGGACCGCCCGGCCAAGCCAGCCTACAACAAGGTCAAGGTACGGGCGTTGAAGATGCTCAAGGACATGGCGAAATAGCCATGTCGTAAACTGCCCCGGTGCAAAAGCCGGGGCATTTTCATTTCAAGTGCCGCACCATGACCAAAAAAGACATCGCCCGCCGCATCGCCGAGGAACTCGACCGTCCGCTGCTTGAAACCATGCAGATCGTGCAAAAGACGCTCGACGCCATCATCAACGTCCTCATCGAAGAAGGCCGCGTCGAACTCAGGAATTTCGGCGTCTTCGAGGTGAAGAAGCGGAAATCCAGGCAGGCCCGCAACCCGAGGACGGGCGAGAAGGTCGTGGTCGGCGACAGGATCGTGGTCGGGTTTAAGCCGGGACGGGTATTAGCGGAGATGGTGGCAAGGGAATGTGGCGGTGGGGCTGAGTCTAGCCTGAGTGTGCATGTCTGAGTGCCAGAAAATCACGTTTGGAATTCGGGAGTAGTCTGATGAAACTCGTAGTTGAGAGAATCCTACGTTTGGCGATCTCTGTCGTTACCGTTGTGCTGTTGGTCGCCGGCACATCCGGTTGTAGCCATGAAGCGAACCAGGATCGGCAAGCGGCATCCGCGAGTCAGCCCGTCTCGCCAGAGCCTTGGATGAGCAAACCGCCGGCAAGTTGGCCCCAGATAGTCCTTACCAATGAAGCGACTTTTGCCGGGCACACGCCGCTTCAAGGAGCGAGTTCGTTTCTCATACGAACTCACAATGATCATGTACTGGCCGCTACCGCAAAGCACCTAATCGGGGCAAATGGTGGGGTAGAGCCGGAAGTCTCACTTGGCGAGTTCGACTCCGTACTCCGGACATGGAAGATGTTTCCACGAACCGTTCCCCAGGCCTTTGTCGATATTGACGGCCTCGGCCTCAGCGGGCTTGATCGGAGGGGCGGCGATTGGCTGATTCTGAAATTGAAACACCCAGCGGCTGCACTTCCTGCACAGCCTCTGCAAATAAGAAAGGATCCCGTCAAGATCGGCGAAAAAGTCTACCTCGTCGGTTGCCCGTACAGTGAACGTGATTGTAAACAGAACGTATATTCGGGCAAGGTGACTGCCAGGGCGTTTGGCGATCGCTTTCGCTACGATCTTACTCCGCCGGTCGAGATCCCCGGTTTCAGTGGTGCTCCAATCATCGACGAAACGGGGCATTTGGTTGGGGTAATGACGGTTTGGTTTGATCCCAAGATGGACGGTGATAAGTTTCTGGAAGCTGGTGGTGAGGACGCTGCTACCATCTATCCCGAAATGGACGGTCAGTGAACGATCAATAGGGTTCTCGATCATCCAGAAAGTCCACCGCAGCCAGTCTTCTCGCGAATGACCTTCGCCAACTCGTCCGCGTCGTCCGTCCCAACCCGGATAATCTTTCAGCCCAGTGTCAGCTTCCCGCAGGTGAAGCCCCAGAGGTTGTTGGCCATAGGCGGATTGCCAACGACGATGGGTTCGCAGATTCCCAGGAAATGGTAAAGTGTCGCCTAGCAGGCAGGGTTCGGCTGACCTTCAGGGTTTGCACCGCGAGCACAAGCTACGCTGTCCCCGCTACACAGTACGCATTATCTGCCAGTTGGCGAGGATGAAGGCCACAACACCCCAGATCCAGGGCGGCATTTGTGGCTCGGCAGGCACAAGGAAAAGCTTCTGGCAGGCGGTGCAGTAGTTGGGGCCGTCGGGGTTCCTGTCCTGACCTAGCAGTTCACCACAATTAGGGCAGGTGCATTTCATGACTGGATCTCCGGTGCCGAGCGATTGACGAGCGGTAAGCGACGAATGTCATTTCAAATGTAGCATATTTCGCTCGCTCCCCATCATCGCCTTGATACTTGCCGGCCCGCTCAAAAAACTGGCAAAAACCACCGCCAAGACGCCAGATCCCGCCTACTGGCCCGCTTTTCCGGCACATTCAGCACGCTCATCATCGAATAGGGCCTTTGGCGTCCTCTTGTGCGTTGTTCCGCCGATTCCGGGTGTAATAATTGTGCATCCACTAGGTAACCCAGAATCGGAGATCGAGAAATGGCGAAGAAAACAGTTAGAGGCGAGAAGACCGCGGCCGTCAGTGAGTACCTGGACGCTCATCCGGAAGCCGGTCCCAAGGAAATCGTCGAGGCATTGGCCAAGCAGCGTATCAAGATTACAACGGCCCACGTCAGCAACATCAAGGGTAAGCTCAAGAAGGCTGGCAACGGCAAGAGGGCGGCAAAGAAGCCGGCGGTAGTCGAGGCAGTAGCACCGGTAATCGTTGCGAAGCCCGCGATAAACGGCGGCACGATCACGCTGGAGCAGGTCAAGAAGGTCGCCCAGACGATCAAGATGCTGGGCGGTTTCCAGCGAGTAATCGAAGTCCTGGATGTCATCAAAGAGATGGGCGGCGTGAAGAAATTCAAGGACCTGGCCGAAGCCATGACCGTTACTGAGACGGATGTCGTTGTATTCTGAGTTCCCCGCCGTCCTGTTATGCTTTCTCGATGACGTGATCGAAAAGGCTGGCGTTACGTCGGCAGGATGCCGATAATCCGGTAGTCATGTCAGATACGGGAAAAGCCCTTCACTGGTCTCGCCAGTGCGGGGCTTCTTCGTTTTAGGTCGTTCATTCGTGTAGCCCGTTGCGGCCCATCTTCTCGCGAATGACCTTCGCCGACTCGTCCGCGTCATCGGTTGCCAAGGGCCATTGCAAAACCGTTGTGCATCTCGCTGGATCCTTTCCCCATGGCACAAAAGACATTACACTTATGCCAATGGGATCTGAATCTGCTCTCGTGTTCTCAGCAAAGTATTCATGAAAGTCCTTGTAATCATTCTGGCCTTTCTTCCCGCATTGGCCGCGGCCGAGATGCCCACGCAATGGATCGAGCCAGCGACAGGACACCGTGTGGTTCGGCTGTCCGGTGAAGAGGGGGCCACGAAACTCTACTTTCATCAAAACGCGTTCACTGAATCAGGCGATAAGTTGCTGATTAGGGCTGCTGACGGACCCGCCACGGTCGATATGAAGACCTACAAAATCGAGTCCCTGGAGATCGGCCGTGCCGGTGGTGGATTCGTGGTCGGCAAGAAGTCGCGGCAAGTCTACTACTGGCGTAATGGCACGGTACTGGCCACGCACCTCGATACCCACGCGACTCGCGAGATCGGTCGGTTGCCACCCGAGATCCGCGATGGCGGGTTCGCTGTCAATGCGGACGAAAGCCTGTTGGCCGGCAGTTATGTCGAAGCGGGGACGCTGCCGCGGCGGAGCGGCGGGAAGAAGCCGAGTCTGGAGACGCGTTGGGCTGCCCATCTGCCGATGCGGCTTTATACCGTCGCGATCAAGACCGGCAAGGTAAAGACGTTCGCACCGAGCACCGAGTGGCTCAATCACGTGCAGTTCTCGCCCACGGAACCGTCGCTCGTCATGTTCTGTCATGAGGGCCCGTGGCACAAGGTGGATCGCATCTGGACGATTCGCACCGACGGCAGCCGACTACAAAAGATCCATGCCCGCACGATGGACATGGAGATTGCCGGGCACGAGTTCTTCGCTCCTGACGGGAAGACGGTGTGGTACGACCTGCAAACGCCGAGGGGAAAGGAGTTCTGGCTGGCCGGTCGAGTGCTGGGGAGCGAGGACGCGATCCGCTACAAGGTCGAACGGGAGTTGTGGTCGGTGCATTACAACATTTCGCCAGACGGCAAGCAGTTTGCGGGCGACGGCGGCGGACCGCATAGCGTGGCCGCACCCGGCAACGGACAATGGTTATATCTTTTCACGCCGCAGAATGGGACCCTGCATGCCGAGAAACTCGTTGATCTCTCCAAACACGATTATCGCCTTGAGCCGAACGTCAATTTCACGCCCGATGGCAAGTGGATCGTGTTCCAGGCCAACATGCACGGCAAGGCCCATGTGTATGCCGTGGAAGTAGCCAAGGGGAAGCGGCCGTAGGCTGTTAGAAACGGCTTGGTGCGAGGGCCAGGCTACTTGCCGCGGATCACCAGCACTGGGCCTCGTGCTTGGGATCGGTCCACTGGCACGGGCTTGCTGCGGGCCGCCAGGTCGAGCAGTTGAAGTTGCAGGGCGGTAAGATTGGCTGGACGTTCGGCTGGTGCTTGGGCAGATGGATAGATCGGCAAAGAAGGCGGGCAGGTTTTGGCATGGGATTTCGGACGGCAAGGTTTCGCGGGCACACCTCTTCTTAGGTATTGGATGTGACACAGTTGAGAAGGATTTGTCAACGGAGCGAAGGATGTCGTTCGATCGGCAGGCACACACGAGAACTAATCCGGTGCAGAGGGCTAGAAAATCTGACACAAATCTGACACAATATGGGCAATATCAAGCCAAATCGTCGCCCCTACAAGGCCAGCATGAAATCGTCGCATCTCCGGACCGATTCTCATTTTCCAACGCAAGTGTCCAGTAAGACCAATACAAGGGAAGTGCAATTTTAGCGGTCTTAAAATCCTGTGTCCCTTACGGGACGTGCGGGTTCGAGCCCCGCCTCGGCTAGTTTGCAACCGTTCCGAATGTAAGATCACCTTCAATGTTGCAACAAGCCGCCAGCCCTTCTGATGAAGCCCGAGAAACGCGGGCCAAAACCGAAGGTCTCAACGAATTCAGTTATTTATCTGGAATTGCGGTCCACCCTACGAAAATGCACACCCCCCATATGCCATTCTGGCAAGATTGAACGGTTTGACGACAGTTGTTGCGCAGTTGCGACAGCTTTTGTAAGCGAATAACCGTCTTCGAGAGCGCTTTCCAGCCGTTCCGGGGCGGCCGGAATTTGTGCTGCAATCGGCAGAATCGCGCAAAGGCAAAGTCGGCAAGGGTTTTTGGCCATAAACGTGCGTTCAGGCCAAAATACCGTCGTGGTGGAATAAATTCTGGCACGACGTTTGCTCTACCTCTCGCACGTCAGAGGCAGGCGGGCGAAACCCCAAGCTGTGGGCAGGAAGGATTCTTGCTTTACAACAGGGTGAAACCGGATAAAATGACCCTTAGAAAAGGTTTCGGCCGCCGTTATGCCAGACCCGGAGACAAATTTTCGTCTTCGGCCTGAACACTCTCGCAGACGGATGCGTAGCAAAATGAACGGCATAATTGAACACAGTGCGCCACGGTTGCACGAGCACTTGGTTTCGGCACTGAGCGACGAAGAGTTGCTCCTGGAATATCGCGACCAGGCAAACCGGCCGGCGTTCGAAGATTTGGTCCATCGCTATGAGAGGGAGCTGTACGGATATCTGCGGAATTATCTGGGCGATCCTGAGACGGCCGAAGACGTTTTCCAGCAGACGTTCCTGCAGATCTACCTGAAGTGCGATCAGTTTGAGCCTGAGCGGAAATTCCGCCCCTGGCTGTATGCGGTCGCCACAAACCAGGCCATCGATCATCAGCGGCGTTTTGGCCGGCATCGCATGGCGAGCCTTGACCGGCGGATGGGCACGGACGAGGAGTCGGAGACAGGCGCGTTTGTCGAACTTTTCGACAGTCCCTGTCGGGGGCCGGCCGAAGAGACCGAGGACCTCGAACAGGCCGACGAGATTCGGCGTGCCGTGGCCGATTTGCCGGAGCAGACGAGACAGGTGGTGCTGTTGGTTTACTTTCAGGGTCTGAAGTATCGCGAGGCGGCCCATGCCTTGGGCATACCTGTGGGCACGGTCAAGAGCCGGCTGCATGGGGCGATCCAGAGACTGGGCGAAGTTCTGGCCGCGGCGGACGTTTCGCGTTGATTGGCGCTCATGACTGATCGGGCAAGCATGACGGATCGGGTTCGACAGCAGGTCCTCGACTACTTGCTGGGCACGTTGGACGACTCGGAGATGGAGGACGTCAGGGCCCGCTTGCGGTCGGACCCGGCCTATCGGGAAGCCATCGAATGGGCCCGGGGCGACATGGTCCGCTTGCAGGAGATCCGCCGCGAGACACAATCGCCGCCGCCACGACTGGCGGAGCGGACTTGCGAACTGGTCTTCGATCCGGCCCGGCGGCTGCGCTACACGCTCCGTCAGCGCTCGATGACTCCCACGCCCGCAGCGCCGCAAGGGGGTGGCCGCATGAACTGGGTCGACGTGGGCGTGGCCGGCGTGATCTTCCTGATTGCCGGGCTGCTGGTCCTTCCGGCCATCAATAGTGCGCGCTTTCAGGCCCGCGTGACTACCTGCCAGGACAACTTGCGGCAGGTGGGCCAGGCCCTGACGGAGTACAGCCATAAGAATCACGACCTATTTCCCGCCGTGCCCGTGGAGGGCAACCTGGCGGCTGCCGGGGTCTATGCTCCCATCCTGGCGGACAAGGGGTTTCTCGACTCACCGGAACGATTGCTCTGTCCCGACTCGCAACAGGCCGACCCTAAGGGCTTTCGCATTCCGTCGCTCGATGAATTGCGTTCCACTGTGGGGCAAGAGTTGTCCCGCATTCAGCAGAAGATGGGCGGCAGCTATGGTTACTGCCTGGGCTATTTCGATCACGGTGTGTATCAGAATACACGGAACCTGAACCGCGACTACTTTGCCATCATGGCCGATGCCCCTTCGTCCGACCGCCCCGAACACCAGAGCGACAACCACGGCGGGATCGGACAGAACGTATTGTTCGAGGACTTGCATATCGAGTTCTGCTCCACGACGCGCCCGGGCAACGGCATGGACGACATCTACACGAACGACCATCATGAAGTGGCTCCTGGGCTGCACCGCGACGACGCCGTGATTGCCGCCAGTGGCACGGGGCCGGTGGTGCTTGTGAGTCTGCCGTAATCGCCCCCCGCAAGGTGCTCTTTCGCCTGACCCCAGGTGTTCCGGGCTATTCCAAGTTGGTGCGGAACCCCGTTGCAAGTTACAGCGTGGTTCTCGGTTGTACAGCGGAGTCTGACGGTCGTCGTACAACGCGAGAGTTCAAATACGGGCGGCAAGGCCAGGCTTGCGACCGCGTAGCGGTCACCTGTGAATAGCCGCGGGTGGAGCGCAGCGCAACCCGCGGAGTCAGATTCATTTTGGTTGGGTGTGCCACGTAGTGGCACGACAGGGTCCACGCGAGGTATGGCCCGCCGTACGGAACGTTGTTTTCGCGGAGCAATCACCGATATTCATCGAGCAGGGAATGTGTCGCCGCTAACGCGGCTGAGATCGCATTGGCATATCGCAACCGCGGGTTGCGCTGCGCTCCACCCGCGGCTATTCACGTGGTGCCGCTAACGCGGCAGACATCGACCGGCAATGCGGAGCAAACCGGGGTACATCGCAATCGCCACCGGAAAAAGTCGTCGCGATTGACGGCCAGCAGGAACAGGCTGCAAAATCGTGCTGGGCAGAACGGCTTCGGCTCATCCGGGTTTGGGTGCGACTCGTTCAACCGGGAGCCAACGGCGACAGCGAACCCTGGTCTCCGCCGTCGCCGCGACTCGCTGTGCAGGTGCCCCGTCCCGGTTAAACGACCCAGAAGGAACCCCGTACCTATACGTGGACGAGCCCAAATCACGAGAGAGCCATTTCCCCGGCCGTGCCGAGGAAATGGTTGTTTATGCGGCTATTCCTGGTCATCGTCCAGTTCGTATCCCTCTCGGTCGGTTTTCCTGCTACAATTAGCTACTCCCACGTATAGATTTGGCCTCGGTAGATTTTCCGCCACCTGTTGATTGCGGGCATCGGCGTGAGCTTGAAGCGGCTGTTGCAAGTACAATAATGGAAACAAGTTAGGCATGCGAAGACAAGACGTTAGAAATGTTGCAATTATCGCCCACGTTGACCACGGCAAGACGACGCTTGTCGATTGCATGCTGCGCCAGAGCGGCCGCTACCGCGATACGCAATTGGTCGGTGAGCAAATACTCGACTCCAACGACCTGGAACGCGAACGGGGGATCACGATCCTGGCCAAGAATATTGCCATCCCCTACCGGGGCGTGAAGATCAATATCATCGACACGCCTGGCCACGCCGATTTCGGTGGCGAGGTCGAGCGCGTGCTACGGATGGCCGACGGCGCGCTGGTGCTGGTCGATGCGGCCGAAGGCCCCATGCCGCAAACCCGCTTCGTGCTCTCCAAGGCCCTGGAGTGCGGCTTGCAGCCGATCGTGGTGATCAACAAGATCGATCGTCCCGACGCCCGGCCGAACGAGGTGCTCGACGAGGTCTTCGAACTGTTCCTGCAATTAGGCGCGGACGACCGCCTGGCCGACTTCCCGCACATCTATGCCAGCAGCAAGCTGGGCTTTGCCACTCACGAACTGGACCAACGCGGCACTACGGTAGCGCCGCTAATGGACATGATCCTGGAGAAGATCCCCGGCCCGGAGATCGACGCCGAGGCCCCGCTGCAGATGCTCGTGACCACGCTGGACTGGTCCGACTACGTGGGCCGCATCGCCATCGGGCGGATCTACTCCGGCGAGGTCAAGCCGGGCATGGACGTCGCCCTGATGCAGAAGGACGACAAGATCGCGCCCGCGCGGATCGTCTCGGTCCACGTCTTCGAGGACCTGGGACGCACCGAGGTGCAGTCCGCCGATGCCGGCGACATCGTGGCCCTGGTGGGGCTGGAAAACATCGAAATCGGCGATACGGTGAGCGACCGGAACGCGCCCCGGGCGATGCCCCGCCTGGTGGTCGACGAGCCCACGCTGAAGATGACCTTCGGCGTGAACACCTCGCCTTTGGCCGGCCAGGAGGGCAGGTACCTGACCAGCCGCCATCTCCGCGAGCGGCTCATGAAGGAGCTGCAGAAGAACGTCGCCCTGCGCGCCGAGCCGATCGCCGGCACGGAGCAATTCTCGGTCTCCGGCCGCGGCATCCTGCACCTTTCCGTGCTGATCGAGACCATGCGCCGCGAAGGCTTCGAGTTGTCCATCGGCAAGCCGCACGTGATCCTGCACGACAACCACGGCGTGACGGAAGAGCCGTTCGAGTCGCTGGTCGTCGAGGTGCCCGAGCACCAGACCGGTCCCGTGATGGAGATGGCCGGCCAGCGTCGAGGGCAGTTGGTCGACATGCAGTCGCACAATAACTATTCGTACATGGTCTTTTCGATTCCCGCCCGGGGGCTGATCGGGCTGCGGACGCGGCTCTTGAACGCCACGCAGGGCACGGCCGTGATCCACCACCGTTTCGAACGCTACAAGCCGATGGAAGGCGAGATCGAAACCCGCTCGACGGGCGTGCTGGTCTCGCTGGTCGGCGGCCGAGCGGTGGCCTACGGGCTGGACACGCTGCAGCAGCGGGCCGATCTGCACGTCGGCCATAACGACGTCGTCTACGAGGGCATGATCGTGGGCGAGAACAGCCGCAGCGACGACATGAACGTCAATCCCACGAAAGAGAAGAAGCTTTCCAACATGCGGGCAGCCGGCCACGACCGCAACGTCTTGCTCCGCCCCGCGCGGCGATTATCGTTGGAAGAGGCGCTGGAGTTCATCGAGGATGACGAGTTGGTGGAAGTCACGCCCACGCAGATCCGCCTGCGGAAGATTCTCTTGAATGAGCACGACCGCAAACGCGCTGCGCGGAAGGCGGCCGCGGTGGGAGTGTGATTGGCGTAGGGGCGACCGACGGATTACTTCGGGAGGAGAGGGGACATGTTACAGAGCCTTTTCGGATAACCTCTTATCGCCGCGGCAGTCCCGCCGCGCCCTGCAAAGAGTTGGCCGCGCTGACCGCGCCGGGCGTCTCCGTCACGGACCCCTTGCTCTCCACGATCACCAGCAGATCGGCCCGCGGCGGTGAACCGGCAAACGGCAACGGCATACCGGCCACGGTGGGAGTCGAATCGACGGCGACGGGCAGGGCAACGATGCCTAGCCCCAATAACAGCACCTGATTTGTCGGCCAACGAAAACGCTCGCTGAACCGGAAGTAGCTCATCTGCGGCACCTCGACCCGGGCACGCTGCCGTGGCGAGGCCTGCGTGGGTACCTCCAGCATCACCGGCACCAGCTTCTCGACCTGGTCGATCTGACACTTGATCACGGCGTCGACCGAACGGCCATCCGTGGAAAGCAAGGGACTGAATTCCAGCGAGAACCCTTCGTCGATCTGGCTGGGCACGTTGTCGTAGCCTTGCCAGGCCTCGGGCCGCGGGTTCACGTCGCGGATGAAAGGCCGTCCGTGCAGGGCCGAGACTACCGTGGCCTGGCCGTTATTGACCAGTTGGTGCGATGAATTGTGTTCGCGATAGTCGCTCCGGCGTTGCAGCGTTCCCAGGAGCACGGCGGCATCCTCCTTGGGCAGCAACCAGGCGCAAACGCCGGGCGTCTGCGTGGGAATGGGCCGCAGCGTGTGGTGGGCGGTGGCCCGCCAGTTGGGGTTGTCGACGGTCGCGATGCGCAGGCTGAACGTGCGGGTTTCCGCCTCGCTGGACACGAAGCGATCGACGATGTCGGCGACGACGGCCTGCATTTGTGGCGTGTGATAGACCCGCAAGGTCCGCGGCGAGGCGCTGAGGATGCCCAGCGGCTCGGCGTGCCAGACTTCGTAGCCCGTCTCGCGGAGAATCCAATCGACGATGGCTTGTTCGGGCCGTTTTGTGGTGGTCACGCGCGTCGTGTAGGGGCTGATGTCGTATTCCCGCCAGATCTGCCCTTGTTCGTTGGGCAAGGTGCCATTGCCAGCGGTCACGCGCAAGGAACGGCGCACCGTGCGGGGCATCGGTGCAAGGAACGGGTTGGCGCCGGTTCCGTCGGGCGCTCGGGGCGTTGTGAATGCCGCGCCTCCCGGGGAAAGCGGCACGGGAGCAGCGGCTGCCGGGCTGGCGCCGTTGTCCGTGCCAACGCCGGCCGGGCGCCAAGCGGGGCTTGGCGCTGGACTATATCCGCCTTGGACGGTTTGTGCCCAGGCCTGAGTTGCGGCGGCCGACAGGATCAACGCCGTGAAAATGGATCGCGCCCACATGTTTGCTGCCTCCTTGTCTTGCCCAGAAGAACCGCTCTGGGGCGGGCAGTATAGATACCCATGAGGAATGGGGCAAGAGGAATAGAGTTGTATTGATTCGCCATTTTTCTAACAAGTTGACCTTCGGCGGCACGTGCATAAGATCAATGAGGTGGGTGCTTACCCTAATCTTCTCACTTGTATAGTCCCTCCATTCAGAAAGGGTGTTTGTGATGCAAACCGCCAAGCAGCTTTCGGTCTCTTTGGTGAACAAGCCTGGACGTCTGGCCGCCATGATGACCGCACTCAGCAAGGAAAAGGTCAATTTTCAGGCCCTGGTGGTCATGGATTCCGGGGAACGCGGTACCGTCCGTTTCGTGCCCGAGGACCTCGATATGGCGATGGAAGTCCTCCAGGAAATGAATGTTCATTACGACATGGCTGATGTTTTGCTCGTCGAGATCCCGAGCCAAGCGGGGGCGTTTCGAAAGATCTGCGAAAAGCTGGCCGCCGAGCACTTGAACATCGACTACGCGTACTGCTCGTTCGCGCCGGGCAAAGGGTCCAAAACTGGGGTATTGGCCGTGGTTCGCGTCAATGATCTCGTGAAAGCGCAGCGCGTGCTGGGCGAGACTGGCAGCACCGTATCTCGCACGCCCCGGCGCCCAGGCCGGCGGCCGGCGTATGCAAGGTAAGTGTGTATTTCCCCCTTGCACGCCCGTAAGCGTTCCATTAGAATCTGCCCCCTATTGTATGGGTATTTTCGACGTGGTCTGTGGGTAGCATGGGCAATCGCCGCTTCGAGCACTGGACCGGAATTCGCAAGACCTGGGCGGTCATCGCTATGGGTCTTGCGTGTCTGGCCGGCTGCACAATGCCGCCCTGGGGTTCGCACGCCACGCCGCCGCCCAAGGACGCGAAGTCCGCCTCGTCGACGCCCCCCAAGTCGTCCGGCAGCCAGACCGATGCCCAGGCCTTGCAGCAAGTGATGAATGAACTGCAGCAGGTCGGGGCACTCGATCCGGTGGCGCAAGACAAGCTCATGGCCGACCTGAAGCAAGTCGACCCGAGCCTCTGGCCGATGGTACTGCAAACCTTCCGGGCAGAGGCCGCCTACCGCCGCCGGGAAGAGCAGCGCGAGGCCGCCGAGAAGTTAGCTGCCAAGAACCCGGAGACGGCGGAGACGGGCACGCCGCGCGACGGTCCGCGTACAAGAACAACAGTCGGCGGCGCGCCAGAGACGCGCTTGGAACTGAAATCGTCGGGCGAACAGGTTTCGCCCGTTCCCAGCCCGCAGACAAGCGTTTTGGAAGCGCCTGCTGAGGCCGTGGCCCCGCTGCCGAGTCCGCTGCCGACGGCAGTCGCGACCGAACAGCTCGCCCTATCCAGCACCGCGGCACCGGAGCCGCCCTCGGCGGCGGCACGCCTGACGGCCATTCACGGCGAACTGGCCAGCAGCGGCGGATCGGCGGGCCTCGCGGCAACCGCCGGCGCGGCGCCGCTTTCCAGCGCGGACTGGCAAAACCATCTGAGCGCCGCCATCCGCTCGATCGAAATGGAATCGAAGGCCGGCTCGAAGAGCGAGAGCGATATCGCCTTGCAGGCCCGCCTGCGCATGCTCTACCTGTTGGCCGGACGCCGCGACGATGCCATGCGGCCGCTGCCCACCGCGCCGCAAGCGGCACAGGACTATTGGTCGTCGCAAATCTACGGCCTCTCGACCTGGATGGACACCGAGAAGACGCCCGATTCCAGTCGCCGGGCGGCCGAGACCAAGCGGATCCTGGGCGAGGCCCTGGCACAACTGGGCGAGACCGCGCCGCTGGCTGTCCACAACCTGACGTTCTGCCGCGAAGTGTCGCATTTTGGCTCGTTCGAGGCCCTCAAGAGCACGGAATTCGCGCCCGGTCAGAAAGTGTTGCTCTACGCCGAAATCGACAACCTGCACATCGAATCGTCGGCGAAAGGCTATCACTGGGCCGTGAAAATCAACGGCCAGATCTTCGACAACCACGGCAATCGCATGGCCGACTATGGCGCCAGCACCGCCGAAGAAACCTACCAGACGCCGCGGCACGATTTCTTCGTCAGCAAACTCTATTACCTGCCGCGCCTCGTTCCCAACCGCTATACGCTGCAGCTCACCGTAGAAGACACTTTGGGCCGCAAAGTCGGCCAGTCGTCAATCGACTTCACGGTCAAGCCGCAGTGACGCCACTAGGAACTGGCCCCAAAGTTCACCCAGACGGGCATTTCCGTCGGCCACCTGCTGCCGAATCTCGTCCATGCCCTGCAACGGCCGGGCGATCGTAGGCCCATCAGGCTGGTTACTAGGACGGGCGAGCAATGTCACTTCCTCCGGCGGGAAGAAGTTCAACACGGTGGGCGAATGCGTCGTGAAAATGATTTGCGGACACGGCCGGCCTGCCGGCTGCGACGTCGTTTGCCTCAGCGGCTCCATCAAGTCGCTCAGCCAAAGCGGATAGAGACCCTGCTCGGGATTCTCGATCAAGAGGATAGTTGGCGGCTCCGGCATGCGGGTCAGCGCGAGCATGCCCAAGAGCAGCAACGAACCCGGCGAAGCGTCTCTCGCCGCCAGCTTCTGGCCCGAGCGGGTTTCGAAGATCAATCCGCGGGCCTCCACCGGTCCCGTGGGACCCGGCTTGCGCCGTCGCGCCGACGTCCTCTTGGGCGGCAGCCACTCGACCGGCAAACACACGTTCCGGTACTGCGGCACCATGCGACAGAATGCGGCGGTAATCTCCGCAAACCGCTCCGCATGCCGTCGGGCGATCTCGTCCAGCAGCAGCGGCAGTCCGAAACCATCGGCGGCCAACGGGCCACCACCCAGCGCACCGAGCGCCGCCGTTTCCGCCAGTCGCCGCGGGTCAAGCCGGTAGACGGGCGCCGGCTGAAGCATCTTCTGCACCGTATCGCGAAACGTAGCCTGGGTCGCGCGGTCTTCCGCCGTCAGCGGGCCTGTACCCCGAGGGAAAGGGATGGCCGCAAGCGTCAGCCCCGCTTGCGGCGTCTTGCCCGCCAGCGGCCGCAACCACTGGTCCATGATGCTGAAGTTCGCTTTGCTCAGCGGCATAGCAATCGAATAGCCATAGCCGGCGACCGGCAGGGGAGCACCCGCCGGTGCCGCTTCTGACCATTGACCGGCCAGGTCGATTGCCGGCACGCGGTTACCCTGCGTGACCAGTTCGCCTTCGCGGTCAGTGGCGGGGAACCATTGTGTGGCCGGCGTTTTCAAGCGGCCGTAGAACGCCGAAATTGCCTCCAGCAGGCTCGTCTTGCCGCTGTCGCCAGGCCCGATCAACACGTGCATAGGGGTCAGGGCGACGTCGACGTCTTCCAGACACTTATAACCGCGGACGTGGAAACGGGAGAGGAACATCAGGCCGCCGGAGTTTCGACAGGAGAGTTCATTGGACAGCGCCACTCGATTTTATGATAGCGTCGCCACATCGTGTTGCCTAGTTCGTCCTTTGGAGTGCGGCGACCTGTCGCCGCTTTCCTTTCGCCGCGGAGCGGCTCTTTTCTTGGCGGGCGGCCCTTGTAGGACATTGTTTCGTTCAGCCGCGCCTTAGCGGTTTGAAGTTGTCGACCCCTGCCAGCTTGCCTGGCAGGTGAGAGAGTCTTGTGAGCGAATCGACGAAACCTCAACCACCCTTTTTTCGTGTCCGCTCCGGCACCCGAAGGGTGCCGGAGCGGACAAGATATGCGTCGGGCAGCGGCAGCGTTCTCGCAAATAAGACTCATTCACCAGCCAGGCAAGCGGGCAGGGGTCGATAACTTCATTCCGCTAAACAGTTACCGCCAAGCAGATTTTGTAATCAAGATGAAAGTTGTCGTTGGAAGCGGCGTTGCGGCACGTGTCCGTCATGTCTTTAGCCATCGCCCCGATCGATACCGGGCCACGCGGCCGCCCAAGACGCCGCCGATCAGCGAGCCGATAACGGCTGCCTTCTACAGCACCCAGCCGTCCGGCAAGGTGGTCCCCTTGGGAACCACGAAGATGCCGTCGCGGATCATGCCGTAGGGCGTTTCTTCGCTGTTTTCCAGGCCGCGGCTGTTGATTAGGCGGACGTTGCGCCCCACGCGGCAGTTCTTGTCGATGATCGCGCCTTCGATGTGCGATCCCTCACCCACGCCCAGCGGCGCGACGCCGGCGGCAGCGCCCGCCGCGAGTTCCTCCGACAACTCATACGAGTCGTTGCCCATGAGGATCGAATTGCGGATCGTGACGTTGCGGCCGATCACGCACCGCAGTCCAATAATGCTGTTCTCCACCACGCCGCCTTCCTCGATGCGGCAGCCGTCGGCCACCAGGCTGCCGCGAATGGTCACGCGATCGATCCGCGACGGCGGCAGGTAGCGGCCCTGCGTGTAAATCGGCGCGCCCGGCATCGAGAGATCGAAGGGCGGATTAGGATCGGCCAACTGCAGGTTCGCCTCGAAGAACGATCGGATCGTGCCGATGTCCTCCCAGTAGCCGTCGAACAAATGGCACTGTACGCGATGCGTGCGCATGGAGGCCGGAAAGACCTCCTTGCCGAAATCGCGGTACGGCGTCTTGTCCAGGGAATCTAGCAACGTCTGGCGATTGAACAGGTAGATGCCCATGCTCGCCAGGCAGGTGCGCCCTTTGCTCTGGACGCCTTGGGCGTCGATCCAGGCCGGATCGGTCCGCACGAGGTCGAGTTCCTGATCGGTCTTCGGCTTCTCCAGGAAGCCGACGACCCGGCCCGTCTCGTCGACCCGCATGATGCCCATGGCGGAGGCCTGGTGAGTGTCGATCGGCAAGGCGGAGATCGTCACGTCCGCCTTGTTCTCCTGGTGCGTCTTGAGCATCTGCCGAAAGTTCATGCGGTAGAGCTGGTCGCCCGAGAGGATCAACACGTAGTCGATGCCCGGCTGATCGATGTTCCGCAAGTTCTGTCGCACGGCGTCGGCCGTGCCCTGATACCAGTTGGAGTTGTCCAGCGTCTGTTGGGCGGCGAGGATTTCCACGAAGCCGCGGTCGAAGGCGTCGAAGATGTACGTGCTGCGGATGTGCTGGTGCAGGCTGGCGGAGTTGAACTGCGTCAGTACATAGATGCGGTTCAGGCCGCTATTGATGCAGTTGGAGATGGGGATGTCGATCAGCCGGTACTTGCCGGCCACTGGCACGGCCGGCTTGGAACGGACCTTCGTCAGCGGGTAAAGCCGCGTACCCTGTCCGCCGCCCAACACCAGAGCGATCACGTTACGCATGGTGGTTTCTCGATGTTTCTTCTTACTTCTGCGAGTTTGCTTTTTCCGCGGCCGCGGCCCAGCGGGCCATTCCGAGCATGAGCAGGCCGAAACCCAAGAGGGCCAGGCCCCACCAGAAATTGACGTTGATGTCCTGAGAAAGCGACGACTTCTGGTATATCGCGCCGTAGATCGCCAGCATGGCTCCTACGAGCGAGAACATCAGTCCCATTGGCAAACGAAGATCGAGCATAGCAACACTCCGCAAAATTACCAGAAGATATAGTTCAGGGCCACACAGGCCGCCAGCAGGATTACACCCAGAACGGCTGGCCGCAAGATCCAGTACCCGCCCTCCTCCTGAAGCTTCGGAGTCAACGAATAGACGAGTCCCTTCAGGTCTTCGTTATTCTTGGTGCGCCGGGTGACCAAGGAAAGTCCCAGGGTCAACCCGAAGCAAGCGATAAACGCGAAGCTCGCGAGCCAGAAGTTCTGGGCCATGGACGAGGGGAATTTATGGAGCACCGTCCCCAGCCATCCGCCTTTCCCTTCGGCCACTGTCAGGCCATGCACGAGGGCAGACGTGCCAATTCCGCCGAGCAATCCCACGAACGCGCCAGTTCCCGTCGTGCCCGACCAGAACATCCCCAGCAGGAACGTGGCGAACAGAGGCGCGTTCACGAACCCGAACACCAACTGGATCGCGTCCATGGCATTGTCGTAGTTCCTGGCGAAGTAGGCGCAGGCGATGCTCAACAAAATACCGACGACCGTGACCACGCGGCCCATCCACATATAGTGGGCATCGCTCTTGTTGGGCGCCATGTAGGCCTGGTACAGGTCGTACGTCCAGACCGTGTTGAAAGCCGTCACGTTGCCCGCCATACCCGACATGAACGACGCCAGCAAGGCCGTCAGCGCCAAGCCCAGCAGCCCCGAAGGACAGTATCTTGTCACCAAGGAGAGAATCACGTTGTTGTAATCGTTCTCGACGACAGCCGCCTGAAACCGCTTCTGCAGTTCTGGCGTCTGTTTCTGCAGCTCTTGCTCATTCAGCTTGGACGCATCCAGGATAATTGCAGCGGCCTTCGCCTCGTCTAATTTCGCGCCGATGGCCTTGCTGACTAGCTCGACCCGCGCCTTGGGGAGCGCGTCGAATTCCTCTTTTTCCTTGGCAATACTTTCAGGTGAACCATACCCCTCCCTGGGTACAGACTTTTCCAACTCGCCAGCCTCGCGAATCGCGGCCAAGACTTTCGCGGTCACCTCAACCTGTTTCTGCGGAAGCTGATAATCCTTATCCTTCATAGTCGCCAATCCCGCGGCCAACATGCCGGGCAGGATGACGAGAATCGGCAGGATCATCTTGGGCACGGCGGCAATCAGCGGCGTACGGCGGGCAGCCGTCATGTTTCGGGCCGCCATGGCCCGCTGCACCACGAGGAAGTTTGTACACCAGTAACCGAACGAAAGGACAAAGCCCAGGCCGAACACCATGGCGAACAGGTCGACGCCCATGGGATTGTCCAAAGCGCCGTGCAACAGCGGTTGCCAGGCACTGGTCCAGGCGTTATCGGCAAAGACATGTCCCGGTTGCGGCGTTTGCAGCCCCAGCGCGCCCGGATTCTGTGCAACCACCGCGAGCCGCGACTTGAGCACGTCCCAGCCGCCTACGTCCTTCATCCCCAAGTAGACCACGGGAGCAAACCCCAACACGATCATGCAGAACTGCAAGACCTCGGTATAGATGGCCGACGTCAACCCGCCTTTGAGCACATAGACCAGCACCACCGCCGAGCAAATCCAGAGGCTGACGTGGTAGTTCCAGCCAAGAAGCACTTCCAGCAACCGTGCCAGGCAGTGCATGGAAATGCCTGAGGCGAAGACCGTCATCACCGCAAAGCTGATCGAGTTCAGGCAGCGGGTCCGCTCGTCAAATCGCAGTTTAAGATACTCGGGCACGCTACGGGCCTTGGAGCCGTAGTAGAACGGCATCATAAAGACCGCCAGGAAGATCATGGCGGGAATCGCGCCGACCCAGTAGAAGTGGCACGTGGCGACACCGTATTTTGCGCCGCTTGCCGCCATGCCCACCAACTCCAGGGCACCCAGGTTCGCCGACATGAACGCGAGTCCCGTGATCCAGGCGGGGATAGACCGTCCGGACATGAAGAAATCGGCACTGTTTTTCATCGATCGCTTTAGTGCGAATCCGATCCCCAAGACGAAGAGGACATAGATGGCAAGAATGGCGTAGTCGATAAAGCCCAGATGCATTTGCATGGAAAACTCTCCCGCGGTCGTAGCAGCCCTCTTTGGCGGAGCATCTCAAAAACCCGAGTCGTTATTATGACGCAAGGTCACCCTCTGCGACAAGGGTGTCCGAAATTTTTTCTGGCACGGGAGAATGCGGTACTAACGGAATGCTAAGTCCTACGCCCGGACCGCCGTTTTCGCAGCCCCCAGAAGCTGTTCCGCCGCCTGCTCCCCCCCATGTATGCAGTCCGGTAGGCCCACCCCGCGAAAAGCGCTGCCGGCCAGTTTCAAACCGGGCCACAAGGCCACCCGGGCCTCGATCCGGGCAACCCGCTGCTGGTGGCCCACATGATACTGAGGCATCGTCCGCGGCCAATGGGCAATGTCGCAGAATACGGGCTGGCCCTCGATCCGCAAGAGCGGCCGCAAATGCTCCATAACCAGCGGCAGAAGCTGGGCGTCGGGCATCTCCGCCAGATCGGGCCGCCGCGCCCCTCCCACGAAAACCCGTAGCAGCGTTTTGCCCGCCGGGGCGCGATGCGGATACTTCTGACTGCTGAAACTGCAGGCCAGGATGGGGCTGTTCTCAATACCCGGCACCACCGCGCCCATGCCGTCCAGCGGATGACCGACCTGCCGCAGGTCGCAGCCCAGCGAAACAATCGCCGTGCCCGAGTATTCGATTTGCTCCAAATCGGTTGCCAATTCGCTATCGATCGGCGCCAGCAGGGGGCCGGCCCGATGGGTGGGAATGGCTATGACCAGGGCGTCAAATTCCGCGAACTCCGCCTGCCGTGCCGGGAATAGCCGCCAGGCGTTGCCGCTGCGCTCGATCTTTTCGATCGGCGTGTTCAGTCGGATCGATTCCGGCGGCAATTTTGCCGTGATCGCGTCCACCAACGTGCCAAGCCCCTCGGACAACGTCACGAACATGCTATAGCGGGCGCCACTCTCCGCCTTGCTGTTGGGCCTCTGCTTCATCTGGTGCCGCATGGCGCGGATCAGGCTGCCGTGCTGCTTTTCCATCTCCCGAAAGCGGGAAAGCGTGGCCTTGACGCTCAGTTTTTCCATGTCGGCTGCATACACGGCGCTCACCAGCGGCTCGACCAGCCGATCGAATGTCTCCCGGCCCAGCCGGCGGCGGACAAATTGGGCCATGCTCTCGTCGTCGTCGTCCCGCCGCGGCGGAATCAAGTACTCCATGGCGGCCCGCAGCTTGCCCAAGGGGCTCAGGATCGGCGTGACGGCCAACGGCCAGAGCTGTGTGGGGGCCATCATCAGGAAACCGTCCGGCAGCCGATACAGGCGGTTACGGCGGACGACGAACGTGCGGCGGCAGTTCGCATTCGTCTGCACGAGTTGGCCCGTCAACCCCAGCCGCTGGCACAGATCGAGTCCCCACGGCACCGTGGTAATGAAGTTGTCGGCGCTCTGTTCGACCTGGAAACCGTCGCGGTGGACGGTCGAAACCACGCCGCCCAGGCGGCCGCTGGCCTCAAAAAGCGTCACTTGGCAGTGCGGCGCAAGTTCCCGCAAGCGATGCGCGGCGGCCAGGCCGGAGATCCCCCCGCCAATTACGGCAATACGTCGAGTTTCCGATGCAAGCATATAATCTTCCTCTCCTAAGGGGACCATTTTACCTAGTCTCAGTCATTCTTCCCAGTCGAGTTTTCTTCTGCCATCCACGGTTTTTGGCACCGGGCCGCAAGAACTTCAAAAACTTCATCTTGGCTTGGGCAAAGCTTTTTGTTACGCTTCCCCCAATGGAACCGCAATTGCGGATTTTGAGTTATGACGAGCCGACAAGGAAGGAGGCCGCCATGCATACTGAACAGAAGCAGGAAATCCGTGTTCACATTCGCTGGATGATCCGCCGCGACATGACTGAGGTCATGCAAATCGAACGCGAGAGTTTCGAGTACCCTTGGATCGACGCCGATTTCATCCGCTGCCTGCGGCAGCGCAACTGCATCGGCATGGTCGCCGAGCATGAGGGCCGCGTGGTCGGCTTCATGATCTACGAGTTGCACCGCACGCGGATTCACGTGCTGAACTTCGCCGTTTCCAGGATCTGCCATCGCCTAGGCGTCGGCAGCCAGATGATCGCCAAGTTGATCGCCAAGCTCTCGGCGCAGCGCCGCAGCCGCATCCTCTTGGAAGTCCGCGAAACCAACGTGGACGCCCAGTTGTTCTTCCGTGAGAACGGCTTCCGGGCGATTTCCATTTTGCGGAATTTCTACGACGACACGCCCGAGGACGCCTACTTGATGCAGTATCGCCACCGCACCGAGAAGGCGGTCGAGGTCGAATCGCCCAACCGCATCACGCGGCGTGCCGCGTAGGGCGGAGAAGGTGTGAATCTGTATCCAAAGCAATCGCCAGTCGGGGGAGTTTGTCTCCCGGCTGCTTTCTTGCGCTCATTCGGTCTTGGCTGCGATTCGTTTAACCCGGACGAGGCACCTGCGCAGCGGGTCGCGGGGACTGCAACCAGAAGGCTGCGGCGATAATGTCAGTAGGCTGCGTGTAGGATTGTGCGGAATAATGTTCGGGTTACCGTCCGACCATAGAATAATGAGTCGCTCCGCAGCAAAGGAAAGCCGTAGGGCGCCTACTGGACTTCAAAGGTATGTGAACCATGTTCCGCCAGGTATGCTTCGTCGTCGTAGGGACCGTGCTTATCGTCGGTATCGGTTGCCGTCCAGCAGTGCGCGAGGCCAGGGACGAGAGCCAAGCTGACGCAAGCAGCGATCCCCAGAGGAAGAAGCCAAAGGAAATTGAAAACTTCCGCGCAAAGCCCTCTGCTCCATCCCCGGCGGTCGAACCGAAGAATTCCGGCCAGGAAGCTCAAAGCAGGGAACCCAAGGACGGCGGCATGAAGCCTGCGCCCAGTACCGCCTTTGGCCGCGGAAGCAGCGGCCGAAAAGCGATGTTGGCAGGCAGGGGCGGGACCCGACGCGTAGATCAAGTCGTTAACGCCGCGCTCGTTTGGCTAGCAAACCACCAGTCTCCGGACGGCAGTTGGAGCTTGCATGACTACGCGAAGCAATGTACGGACAAGACATGCACCGGGCATAGCGATCTCTCCAGCGATGCCGGCGCTACGGCCCTGGGGTTGCTGCCGTTCCTCGCCGCGGGACAAACGCACCGGTCCAAGGGCCGCTATCAGAACCATATCGGCCGAGGCATTCAGTGGCTGATTGCCCATCAACAGGCCGACGGCAATCTGGCCAAGGGCTCAACGAAGATGATGTACGGCCACGGGCTGGCGGCGATGGCCTTGGCAGAGGCCTACGGACTGAGCGGCGACAAGCGGCTGGCCGACGCTGCGCAGGCGGCGGTCAACTTCATCGTTGCCGCCCAGAATACGCAGGACGGCGGCTGGGGTTACAGTCCCAAGGAGCCCGGCAACACGTCAGTGTTCGGTTGGCAACTGTTGGCCCTGACGAGCGCCAAGATGGCCGGTTTGCAAGTCGACCGGAGCGTAATCACCCGTGCCGGCAAGTACCTCGATTCCGCGGCCGTCCGCGACGGCGCGGAGTATGCCTACCGGCGCGGGTTTGGTTCCTCGGCATCGATGACTGCCGTGGGCTTGCTTTGCCGTCAATACTTGGGCGCCAGACGCGACAACCCCATGCTGAGCGGCGGTGAGAAGTACCTGCTCAATCACCTACCGAACGAGCATTCTCCAAACGTGTGCTATTGCTACTACGCCCAGCATTTCATGCACAACATGAGCGGCTATGAATGGGATACCTGGAACCGCGTGACACGCGATCTACTGGTCCGCACGCAAATCCGCGACACCAATAGCTGCGCCGACGGAAGCTGGGATCCGGCAAAGGACGCCTGGGGCACGCAAGGCGGCCGATTGATGAAGACCAGCCTTTCGGTCTTGCCGTTGCAAGTGTACTACCATGGTTATTTGCCGCTCTACAAACCGCTGGACTGGTGACACTTTTCGTCCTTTTCTTCTCAGGCGTGCGGGGTGCCGAGCACGTCGAAGGGATTAAGAACTTCGATTTCGGTGTAGCGGGCGAAGTGGGAATCGTTGAAGGTTAGGAGCCTGGGAATCCCGTGCTCGACCATCAACGCGGCCAATCGAGCGTCATGGGTTGACTTGCCCGTCACAGCGTAGCGGACAGCCAGATCCTTCCAGCGCAAAATGACCGTTGGGGGGTCGGGCTCCAGGTGGAACTGGCTCTGGGCAGTCTCGACTTGCGCCATCGCAGCGGCGGGGGCGAGGCCCAAGCCGGGATTGGGACCATCCACGGGGCGCGTGCAAACGGCATACATTTCAAACAGCGTCTGCGCGCACGTCACAAGCTCTTCTCGATCGCGCACGCGCAAGAGGGCAACGGCCTCGAGGGCCGGTTGCTGGTGGGGGTGCCCGATCTGTATAAGCCGTAGCAGGACATTGGTATCCACCAAGATCATTCGGTTGCCTAATAGATGCTTTCGCGGCTGTCATCCGCAGGGCGGATAATTCGCACGCCGTTGCTTGCCATCCGGCGAAGGGATTCGACCCAATCGTCCGTTTCCAATGCGGCGGACGGCCTGTCGAGGACGGTGATCCTCACCCGATGCCCGCGGAACTCCGGCCGGGATACAAGCTCTTCCCAGCGGCCTGTCACTTCAATAGCTTCAATGTCCATAACGGTCTCTCGACATTGCCGGTAAAGTGCCTTGATTGTAACCTTGCCAAGTGCCAACAATCGCGAAGATGCCCGTTGGTTTCGATCAGGTGCAGCTTGGCCGCACGATCCTCGCAAATCTGCTATCGCCATACTTGCGCAATGGCTCTGTGAGCGATGCCATTTTAACGGCTGATCGTGGCGATTGTCAAGAGTCGCGGCAAACAACCACAGTTTGCCGTCGAACCCGACGACCTTTTTTTCCGTCGATCTGAGAAGGAACCCCATTCGGGGTTTTCTCGTCAAATTTTTGGGCCAGCAAATCGCACGAAGCGGCATGCGACTTCGGACCCAGCTTACTGCTATATCCCAAGACCCCGACACCCAACGGTTCGCTACTTGCCGGTTTTGACCGGTGCTTTCCCCGACCCTGCTTCGAACCTGACTTGCTGCGAACCTCTCAAAAGTCGTCGTACTGAACATCGAATATTAGCCTATATAATTCGATTCGCCTTCGTCGCTCCGGCACAATCTCTAGGCAACTATACCGGCACTTGCCACGCCGATCGCCTGCGTTGAACTTTCCAATCCTCACCGTACCCGCCACCTTTCCTCGCACGGGTTCTTCCCGCTCGTATCCCGAGGAAAGACAGGCATTGGGAATACGCTCGAAAAGATCCGCCGGACGCATCGACCTTTGAACCAGAACCGGCGGCATCGGCAATTGAACGCAAATCTCGGTCTCCTTGCCCCAACGCGTAGACACGGAAGCGACGGGCCAGCCCATGAGCGTCTTGAAGACCTCGGCGGGGAATTGGTGCTTGGAGTCTTCCGTCAACTCGAGACAAGGGAATGCACGCAACGCTTCCGCGTAGGTAGGCAGTGACCAACGATGCGTAGATCGAACTCGACAGCTAACGTCGATGCCCACGATCATCTCAGGTTCAGGCGAGGGCATTCCGTATATGGGTGGGATCCTGTTCGGTACATTTTGCGGCTTTGTGAGCAGGATAAGAAAGTCCGCGTCGGCGTTCTTACGGTGGAAAGCGCGATCGAATTCGGTTGTGTGCGGTGTTGGACTATAGCCAAGCTTCTCGAGCCGGCGACCCACGCGATTCGCCAATGCTTCCTCGTCTTTCTCTCGGATCACAAAATGGCCGTCCCATAAGAACGTGGGCCAGCCATTGTCGTCCTCAAGTCCGTACCAGATGCGGCCATGCTTAATGGTTTCAGCGGCAAGAATCGCACAATAGTCCCTGGGGACGTCAGCGCTCCGCGGCCCGGCGTCAGGTTCCAACGGCAGCGGATTAGGCTGCATTTCGGCCGCTTTGGCTAGAGATTTGAGCACTTCTTCGGGAGACACGACCGCGCCGGCAGTGCCCCGCGTTTCGGCTGGCAGCGCGGTGAGCAGGGGAACAAACGCGGCCAGAACTCCAGTGATTTGCAGTCGCAACATACTCTATTCCTCGTTTGGATAACCGGTTGCCTCGTGTTCGGCCCACAGGCCGTTTCATCAGCGTTGGCACGCCGGTAGGGTCACGATTCGTTACAGCGAGTCATTTTGGCAAAAACTCCCAACATAAATTGCCCTGAAGCGCTTCTTGAAATCGGAGGGGAAGAAAAGCCGGGACTACGAACACCTCGGCCGGCCGAGTCCACGCTGCGCGGCCAACGGAATTTTTGAACTCACCCCTTTGGTGCAACTCAACAAACGAAACACTTTGTTTCAAAATTTGCAACAGGCCAAGCAGCGTTTCTCCGGCCGCGATTTTTGCCACCCCAAAATGCAGCGGGGAAAGCCCGCAAGTTCTCCGCGCAAGTCGCGGCCTGTTTCAAAAGATGAACCTGATCCCAGGGAAATCCATCACCGTCGTTGATGAAAATTTGAAACAAAGCGCCGGCGCGACTCCGTAATTCAAGGAAAATCTATGAATCCAAGAGCAAGGCAATCGCCAGCCGGGGGAGTTTGTCTCCCGGCTGCTTCCCTTACGCTCTTTCGGTCTTGGCTGCGATTCGTTTAACCTGGAGCCAACGGCGACGGCGACCTTTGTTTAACCCGGAGCCAACGGCGACGGAGGCAGATTGTTCTTGCCGTCGCCGTTGGCTTCGGGTTAAACGAATCGCAACGGACCGTCCCAGCTTAACCCGGAACAGCCTTTGTCTGTTACGGCTGCTCCACGCCGGCGCCTGCCCGCCGCGTGAGGAACTTGGGCGGCTGAATGGCGTGGCCACCGCTGCGTTTGGCAAAGAAAGTGGCGATCCGTTCCACCACGATTTTCTGCTCCTCGGCCCGCAGTTCGGGGAAGATGGGCAGCGCCAGCACTTCCTCGGCCGCCCGCCGCGTTTGGGGCAAGTCGTCGGGCTGGTAGCCCAAGTAGCGGAAGCATTCCTGCTGGTGCAGTCCCAGCGGATAATAGATCTCCGTGCCCACGCGGGCCTCGGTCAGGGCTTCGCGGAGCGGCGTGCGCAGGCCCTCGGGCACGCGAACCACGTACTGGTTCCAGACATGCCGCCTGCCGGGCATCGCCACCGGCAGCACGAGCGTGCGGTGCAGCCCGGCCTCGGTGAAGAGCTGCGTGTAGCGGTCGGCGTTAGTTTGCCGCAGGAACGTCCAGTGGTCCAAGAGGGGGAACTTGACGTTCAACACGGCTGCCTGGAAGGAATCCAGGCGGCTATTGATGCCGATGCACGAGTGGTAGTAACGCGGCCGCATGCCGTGGCCACGGAGCAACCGCAGGCGGTCGGCCAAGTCGTCGGACTGCGTGGTCAACATACCGCCATCGCCGGCCCCGCCCAGGTTCTTGGTCGGATAGAAGCTGAAACAGCCGACAGCGCCGATCGAACCGACGCGGCGGCCTTGAATCTCCGCGCCGATCGCCTGGGCGGCGTCTTCCACCAGGGCGATACCGCGCGGCTGGGCAATCTGGGCCAAGGCCGTGGTATCGACCGCCTGGCCGAACAAGTGGACGGGGATGATGGCCTTCGTCGCGGGAGTGACGAGCGATGCCACGTGCTGGGGGTCGATATTGAACGTCTGGGGATCGATGTCGGCAAAGACCGGCCGTGCGCCCAGCCGCGTGACCGCGCTGGCCGTGGCAAAAAATGTGAAACTGGGCAGGATCACTTCGTCACCAGCGGAGATCCCCAGGGCCATCAAGGCCAGCAGCAGGGCGTCGCTGCCCGAGGCGCAGCCGATCGCATGTTTTGCCTGGCAGTAGATGGCCATTTGTTGTTCGAGTTGTGTGACCTCCGAGCCCAGGACGAATCCGCCGCTGTCGCACACCCGGCCGAGTGCAGCGAGCATTTCCCCCCGCAATTCCGCGTGTTGACGCCCCAAATCCAAGAGTGGAACGCCTTGACTCACACTAGTTTGACTTCCCTGTCCGTGATTGGCGAAACTCATCGTGCCTGTCCAGAAAAATGACCGGAAAACCGCGCTCCTTGGCGTCCGTGCCAAGAAATCATGCGGCGCGTGGGGAAGTTACTCATTCGTGCCCCACGCGTCAACGTCAGTCCGGCCAGCTTGACACCTGCCGTCCGGGCGATTAGGTTCAACAAATGAGCGTTCGGAAGAGATGAACGGGCTGGAGTCCCGGCTTTAGCCGGAATGCCCGAACACACCGCCTAAAGGCGGGACTCCAACAGTCGGGCATTTTCGTCATTTCTTCCCAACGCTCTAAGCCTGCCAGCACATTCACCCACCCGGAGCTAATCCATGCCACGAGCAACACGTCGCGAGTTTTTGAGAAGTTCGGCAGCAGTAGCCGCGCTGGGACTGCCAAACCTTGTCCTAGGCTTCAACCCCTCTGCGAAAGGGGATATGCCCAATGACCAGGTCCGCATCGGTATCGTGGGCCTGGGCGACGTCAATGCCGTCGGCGGCGTCGGCGGTCGCGGACACCAGCTTATTAACGCGATCGGCAAGGTCCCCGGTGCCAGGATTGTCGCCCTTTGCGACATAGACCGCGGCCACCTCGATCGGGAAACTGCGGCCATGAAGAAACGCGGCGCCGGCGTCGCCACCTACCACGACATCCGCAAGTTGCTGGACGACAAGAATGTCGACGCGGTGGTCGTCGCCCTGCCGAATCATTGGCACGCCCTGGCAACCGTCTGGGCCTGTCAGGCGGGCAAGGACGTCTACGTGGAAAAGCCGCTCTGTTACAACATTTGGGAAGGCCGGCAAATGGTCGCCGCTGCCCGCAAGCATGGCCGCATGGTCCAGGTGGGCACGCAAAGCCGCTCCAGTCTGGCCTTGCAGCAGGCCTTCCAGTATCTTCGCAGCGGCCAACTCGGCGCAATCCGCTGGGCACGCGCCATCGTCTACCGCCCGCGGACCGGCATTGGCAAAGTCGCCCAGCCCACGCGGGTGCCCGCCACGGTCGATTACGATCTCTGGTGCGGCCCGGCGCCCAAAGGGCCGCTGATGCGCAAGCAGTTGCACTACGACTGGCACTGGTTCTGGGCCACCGGCAATGGCGAGGTAGGCAACAACGGTATCCACGTCATCGACGTCTGCCGCTGGGCGCTGGGACAGGACCAGCCGGCCCCGCGGGCGATCAGTATCGGCGGCCGCTTCGCCTTCGACGACGACGGCGAGACCCCCAACACGCTGGTCGCGTACCTGGATTACCGGCCCGCACCGATTATCTGCGAAATCCGCAACGTCTACGTTCCCAAGAAGGTGAGTTCCATGGGAACCTATCGCGACAGGACCGGCGGCATTGTGATCGAGTGCGAAGGCGGCTATCTGGCGGGCGACTCCGGCGGCACAACGGTTTTCGACAAACAAGGCAAGAAGATCAAGAACATTCTCGAAGAGCGTTTGCCGGAGTTCCCCGATTCCGACCACATCGCCAACTTCCTCGCCGCCACCCGCAGCCGGCATGCCGGCGAGCTGCATGCCGACGTACTCGAGGGACACCGCTCGACCGCCTGCTGCCACATGGCCAATATCTCCTACCGGCTGGGAAAGCGCCTTCCGCCCGGCGAGATCATGGAGACGATCAAGGGCAATGCGGAACTGTCCGACGCCTTCCAGCGCTGCCGCGAATACTTGCAGGCCCACAACATCGATCTTGCCGCCACGCAGGCCGTGGCTGGGCCGTGGGTGACGCTCGACGGCAAACAAGAGCGATTTGTCGGCGAGTTTGCCCCGCAGGCGAACGAGCTTGCCCACCGTGTCTATCGCCAGCCGTTCGCCGTGCCTGAAATATCGGCATGAAACGCCTTTCACGATCCCTGCTACAAGAGCGTACCAATTTGCCCCCGCAACTTGCCGTGGGCGTGCTGGACCGCCTGCCGGAAACCATCGTGCAGTTTGGCGGAGGGGGCTTCCTGCGGGCGTTCGTCGATTGGATGGTCGATATCGCCAACGAAAAGGGCCTGCTGGGCGGCAGCGTCGTCGTCGTGCAGTCCATCCGCCAGGGCATGGCCCCCATCCTGAACGAACAAGAGGGCCTGTACACCGTGCTGCTCCGCGGCGTGCAGCAGGGGCAAGTCGTCGAGTCGCGGCGCATCGTCACCGCCGTCCGCCGCGCCCTCCAGCCCTACCAACAGTGGGAGGAACTGGCCGCGTGCTTCCGCAGTCCGGCCGTGCGGTTCGTCGTTTCCAACACGACCGAGGCGGGGATCGTCTATGTCGATGAACCGCTTCGGCCGGGCATTTGCCCCGAATCGTTTCCGGCCAAGGTGGCTGCGCTTTTGCTGGAGCGTTTTCGCGCGGTACGCGGCGATCCGGCCCAGGGCCTGATCTTCCTGCCGTGCGAACTGATCGATCGCAATGGCGACAACCTCCGCCGCTGCGTCCTCCGGCACGCCGAGGCGTGGAACCTGAAAGCCGAATTCCACCGCTGGGTCGAGGAGCACAATCATTTTCTAAATACGCTGGTCGATCGCATCGTTTCCGGCTACCCCCGCGACGATGCCGCACGGCTGGCCGGCGAGTTGGGCTACGACGACGCGCTGCTGGATGCCGGCGAGCTGTTCCACTTGTGGGTCATCGAGGGGCCGGCCCGGCTGGCCGGCGAGTTGCCGCTGGACAAGGCGGGGTTGAACGTCATCTGGACCGGCGACCTGACGCCCTACCGCACCCGCAAGGTCCGCATTCTCAACGGCGCCCATACGGCCAGCGTGCTGATCGCCTTTCAAGCGGGGCTGGACACGGTACACGAGATGATGCATGATCCCGCGCTAGGGGCCTTCGTGCGGCGGACCGTGCTGGACGAAATCCTGCCCAGCGTGCCGCTTGAGGAGCGGGAGAAACGCGAGTATGCGGAGGCCGTCTTCGAGCGATTCTGCAATCCGTTCTTGCAGCACGCCTTGCTGAGCATCGCGCTCAATTCGGTCTCGAAATGGAAAACGCGGGTCCTGCCCTCGCTCTTGAATTTCCTCAAGGCCAATGGCCGCTTGCCGCCCCGGCTGGTCTTTTCGCTGGGGGCGCTCATTCACTTCTACCGCGGCCAGCGGGCCGACGCGACGGAGCTGCGCGGCCGACGCGGCGATGCGTCGTATCCGATTCGCGACGATTCCGCCGTGCTGGACTTCTTCGAGAAGGCGTGGGCCGCGCACCGGCCGGGCCGTACGAACGAGTTAGCGGCCGCCGTACTGGCCAATCGTTCGTTCTGGGATGTCGACCTCACGGCCCTGCCCGGCCTGACGGAGGCCGTAACCGCAGGGCTCGATGCCATCCTCATGCATGGGGCCAGAAACGCCGTGAGCAGTTTCTGTTGAATCTCCCGAACGCATGCTTCGGACAAGCGGGGTAAGGAGCCGTAAAAGATAAGTTGAACGATAATTGTAGGACGGATTGTCAATCCGTCTCGGAAAAACAAGACGGATTGGCAATCCGTCCTACAAGCCACGGTGCAGGTTATTTTATTCCGGTTCCTAAGCACCGCCCGGCGGCCTGCGAAATTTTTTGAACTCACCCATCTGGCTGAATTAAACAAGTGCAACACTTTGTTGCAAAAAATGCATACGGTCGCAGCGCGCCGGCAAGGCGATCCGTGCCTCGATTCGTGATAATCCCCGCGACAGAGCCAGCGACAATTCGTGCGTGCGGCGATGGATGTTGCAAATTCCGCGCGCCAAAGAGCGGAAGTTCATCATCCCACGTGATGCAATGTTCGGCGCGCTTTGATGGGCCGCGCGGGGTTTATAGGAAATTCGGTCGGCCAGTATTTTTCAAATATGTACCGTCGCCACTGCCCGGAGATTCAGCTAAGAGAACTGCAAAGTCCGATTCGTAGAACGGAATTTATTCCGTTTTGCCCTAAGAAGGGCGGCCACGGAATAAATTCCGTGCTACGAAGAACTTTGCAGTTCTCCCGGAAATTCGCCAGGGAGGATTGCCAAAGTGGGTAATAATTCGTTAAGATATGGGATTCCGTGTTGTGAAGCGGCTCCCGCCTGCCGCAGCCGGATGTTGTGTAGGGGCGCATTCATGTGGCAGTCCCTCGCGGGAAATGGTGTGATTTGCAATCGTAATTGCAGGATCGTCCTGCCTTCGTACACATGTTCGAATCCCTTCAAGAAAACCTCAGTTCGGCCATCAGGACGCTCCGCGGACGCGGCAAGCTGACCGAGTCGAACATGCGCGAAGGGCTGGCCCTGGTGCAGAGGGCCTTGCTGGAGGCCGACGTCAGCATCGAGGTCGCCAAGTCGTTCGTCGCCAAGGTCTCCGAACAGGCCGTGGGCGAGGCGGTCCTCAAATCGCTCGATCCCACCCACCAACTGGTGAGCATCGTCCACAACGAGCTGGTGAACCTCATGGGTCCGGTGGACCATTCGCTGCACCTCAAGCCCGAGTTGACAGTGCTGATGCTCTGCGGCCTGCAAGGTTCGGGCAAGACGACCACCTGCGGCAAGCTCGGCAAGTTGCTGCAGCAGCGCGGCCGTAAGCCGATGCTCGTGGCGGCCGACCTGCAACGTCCCGCGGCCATCCAGCAGTTGCAGGTTTTGGGCGAGCAGCTTGGTATCCCCGTCTATGCCGATCTGGCCGCCAAGGATCCCGTGGCGCTGTGCCAGATTGCCGTCAAGCGGGCCAAGGAGACCGGCGCGCAAGTAGTGATCCTCGATACGGCCGGCCGCCTGCACGTCGATGAAGAATTGATGGGCCAGTTGACCCAGATCGACCGCCGCATCGGCCCCGACCAGGTCATGCTGGTGGTCGACTCGATGACCGGCCAGGACGCCGTTCGTAGCGCAAAGGCATTCAACGAGGCGCTGGAACTCGACGGCGTGATCATGACCAAGCTCGACGGCGATGCCCGCGGCGGCGCTGCCCTGTCGGTCAAGGCCGTGACCGGCGTGCCGATCAAGTTCATCGGCACGGGCGAGCACCTCGACGCCCTGGAGGAGTTCCATCCCGACCGCATGGCCGGCCGGATCCTGGGCATGGGTGACGTGCTCTCGCTGGTCGAGCAGGCCCACCAGAAGTTCGATCAGGAGGAAATGGCCAAGGCCGAGGCCAAGCTCCGCAAGGGCGAGTTTACCCTCGACGACTTCAAGAGCCAATTGGGCCAGATCGGCAAGCTGGGACCGATCAATAAGATCATGTCGATGATCCCCGGCATGGGCGGCATGAGCAAGATGCTCGAAGGCCAGAACCCCGAGGCCGACATGCGCCGCCTGGTGGGCATTATCGATTCGATGACGCCCGACGAACGCCGCAATCCATCGAAGACCGTCGACCAGAGCCGCCGCCGCCGCATCGCCGCGGGGGCGGGTGTCGAAGCACACGAAGTCAACGAGCTGGTCAAGCAGTTCGACGGCATGGCCGACATCATGAAGAAGATGTCGAACATGGGCATGATGGAACGCATGAAGACCATGCACCAGTTGAGTTCCAGCGGCATGCTCAACCCCAACACCCAGTTCGCCAAGCCCAACAAGGGCACGGGCAAGCGATTGACCTCGGCGGAGCGGGCCAAGCTGAAGAAACAGCGCGAGAAAGAGTTGCGCCGCCGCAAGCGCAAAGACAAATAGTACAACCTAGAAACCTGTTCGTTAGGAGACGAGTATGTCAGTTCGAATTCGCATGAAGAAGATGGGCCGCAAGCATCGCCCTTTCTATCGCATTTGCGCGATGGACATCCGCGTGCCGCGCGACGGCCGGATTTTGGAGGAGCTGGGCACCTATGATCCCATGGTGCCGGAGACCGACGCCCGCGCGTTGCTCAACTCCGAGCGGATCAAGTATTGGCTGAGCGTGGGCGCGCAGCCGTCGGACAAAGTGGGCGTGTTGATCAAGAAGTACGGCGCTGAGGGGACGCACCTGGAGGCCCAGCGGTTGGCCGTGGCCCGATTGGCCCAAGGCAGGCGGCAGACCGCGCCGCGTCCGGCAGCCCAGCCCGTGGCCGCGCCCGCGGAAGAAGCCCCGGCGGCGGAAACAGCCGCGCCGGCGGCAGAGTAAGGACTGACGCAGAAATAAATGTCGCCTTTCGCTCCGCGAAAGTAGCGCTACTTTCGCGGAGCGAAAGGCGACAATATGACAGTTATTGATTCGTCGGTCCTAAGCAACCGGCTTGGCGTTTCCATGCGTTTTGACGTTCTGACCCTTTTCCCCGATATTTTCCCGGGATACCTGGGTCAGAGCCTGTTGAAGCGGGCGATCGACGCGGGTCTGGTTGAGGTGTGCCTGCACGACATCCGCAACTGGTCGTACGACAAGCACAACAAGGTGGATGACCGGCCCTACGGTGGCGGGCCCGGCATGGTGATGATGGTCGAACCGGTCGTCGCCGCGGTCGAGGCCGTTCGGCCCATGATCGCCGACCCGGGCCACCTGGTAATGCTCACGCCGCAAGGGCGGCCGCTGGACCAGGCCGGGGTGGAACGCCTGGCAGGGCACGGGCGGTTGATCTTGTTGTGCGGCAGGTATGAAGGATTTGACGAACGCGTGCGGCTGGTGTTACAGCCGGAAGAGATTTCGATCGGCGACTATGTGCTCAACGGGGGCGAAGTCGCCGCGATGGTGATAATCGACACGGTAATCCGGCTCGTGCCCGGCGTCCTGGGCGATGCCGACTCGAGCCGCGACGATTCGTTTTCCACGGCCTCGAGGCTGTTGGAGTTTGCCCAATATACGCGGCCCCGAGAGTACCGGGGGCTGCAAGTACCGGAGATTTTGTTGAACGGAGATCACGGCCAAATCGCCCGTTGGCGGGAAGAAGAAAGCCGCCGTCGCACGCAAGAGCGGCGGGCCGATTTGCTGTAGGGTGGGCTTTAGCCCGCCTCTCCAGTGAGTTTTCGTGGAGGCGGGTTAAAGCCCACCTTACGTATTTTTAAGAAAGGGAATCCCATGAGCCAAGCCTTGTTGAACCTGGTCGAGAAATCGAGCCTCAAGACCGAAGTTCCGAAGTTCGATATCGGCGACACGGTCGACGTACACTGCAAAATTCTCGAGGGCGAGAAGGCGCGAATCCAGACTTTTACCGGCGTTGTGATCGCTCGGGCCGGCAGCGGCAGTCGCGAGACGTTCACCGTTCGCCGCATCGTGCAGGGCGAAGGCGTGGAGCGGAAATTCCCCATCCATTCGCCCAAGATCGACAAGGTCGTCGTGCAGCGCAGCGGCGTTACCCGGCGGGCCAAGCTCTACTACCTCCGCGACCGTATCGGCAAGGCCGTGCGTTTGCGCGAGCGGCGGACGAACGAACCCGCCGCCAAGGGCGGTAAGTAAGGCATCGGCCCGAAAGCAAGTTGATCGCAATGGGCCTTTTCGCTCTTTTCTCGCGCTGGTTGCGGCGGATCTTCCCCAAGAGGACGCTGGGCCAGCGGGGCGAAGACGAGGCGGCCCGCTACCTCAAGCGGCTGGGCTATAAGATCCTCGCCCGCGGCCGTCGGCTTGCGCCGGGTGAACTCGATCTGGTTGCGCTCGATGGCCGGACGATCGTCTTCGTGGAGGTGAAGACGCGGACCTCGCAGGAAGCCGGCCATCCGGCCGACGCCGTCGATGCGGTTAAACAGCGGAGATTGACGCGTTTGGCGGTGACCTTCATGAAGCGGCACGGCTTGCTCGAATTCCCCGCCCGCTTCGACGTGGTGGCCATCACCTGGCCCGCTGGCCGCGGCCGCCCCGTGATCGAGCATTTCAAGGGTGCTTTCGACGCCGTGGGGCAAAGCGAGTTCTATTCCTGAGCCGCCGCCCCACCCTCGACGGCGGTCTTTCTCGGCAATTCGGCGACGGGGCGTCCATTGATTCGGATTTTTCGACCACGAGCGGGCTCTTGCGGAGATTTGCTGCGACGTATCCCGTTTACTCCGCATTGCCGGTCGGGGTCTGCCGCGTTAGCGGCACCATGTGAATAGCCGCGGGTGGAGCGCAGCGCAACCCGCGGTTATGATATGCCAATGCGATCTCAGCCGCGTTAGCGGCGACACATTTCTGCTCAATGAATATCGGTGATTGCTCCGCGAAAACACCGTTCCCTACGGCGAGCCATACCGCGAGTGAACCCTGTCGTGCCACTACGCGGCACACCCAACCAAATGAATCTGACTCCGCGGGTTGCGCTGCGCTCCACCCGCGGCTATTCACAGGTGACCGCTACGCGGCCGCAAGCCTGGGGCCTTGCTGCCCCCGGGGCGGAACTGCGTTCTGGCCTCAAACCCTCGGCATCGTGCGGCGGTGGGGTGCGTTCCGAATGCAATCGGGATCGCCGGTTTTCGCAGCTATTTATGTATTTATCGCATTACTCACGGTTTTCGCCGCAAAACTCCCTCCACGCGAGCAGTTGTCCTCAAGACGCTGGTAATTCTGGTCGATTTTACGGCCTTGTAACGTTTGAGCCTCTTGTGAACCTGGCCTCAAAAGGCTATCGTGAATGGTTTAGGTTCGCCGCCTTGGAAGTCCGTGAGATTCACGCTCGTCTTCGCTCGGCGGGGCTTCGTTTTGTATCGCCGGAAGCCTCTGCTTTGAACCGTTGCAAATGACGCCAGGCGCGCCTCATGGCGCGCACGCGGCTGGCATTTCAATCCGTGCAAAGTATGCGCTCAACACGGTTGGATTGATCCGAATCGTAGCGATAAGGAGAGGTTCGCATCATTCTCAACCTGACGGCAGCGTGAAGTTCTGCTTCCGTGCCTACCTTTATTTCAGCCCGTGCCCGGGACATTACTTGTCCTGGTTCCACGGCAGTCATATTTCCTGAATTGACCATCTATTCCACACCAACGATCCACTGAGGAGACATATCGTGGAAACAAAACGCTTCGTGTCCGTTGACGGCAATGAAGCGACGGCCAACATTGCCCACCTGTGTTGCGAAGTGGCGGCGATCTATCCGATCACGCCATCATCCAATCTGGGTGAGATGCCCGACGCTTGGGCGGCCGCCGGCCGAAAGAACATTTTCGGCACAGTGCCTAGTATCGTAGAAATGCAGAGTGAAGCGGGGGCCGCCGGTGCGGTCCACGGCTCGCTGCAAGCCGGTGCCCTGACGACCACCTTTACGGCGTCGCAGGGGCTTTTGCTGATGATCCCCAACATGTTCAAGATCGCGGGAGAATTGACCTCCACGGTCTTCCACGTCACTGCCCGCACCGTGGCCACGCACGCTCTGTCGATTTTCGGTGACCATAGCGACGTGATGGCCTGCCGCAGCACCGGCTGGGTCATGCTCTCCTCGGATTCGGTACAGGAGGCCCAGGACCTGGCGTTGATCTCCCACGCGGCAACGCTGGAGGCCCGCTTGCCGTTCCTGCACTACTACGACGGCTTCCGCATCTCACACGAAGTGAACAAAATCGAGCAACTGAGCGACGAGCAAGTCGCGCAGATGATCGACATGGATCTGGTCGCCGCCCACCGCGCCCGGGCGCTCTCGCCCGAGCATCCCCAGCTTCGCGGCACGGCCCAGAACCCGGACGTCTTCTTCCAGGCCCGCGAGGCCTGCAACAAGTTCTACGACGCCTGCCCGGCGATCGTGCAGAAGACCATGGACAAGTTCGCCCGTTTGTTCGGCCGGCAGTATCACCTGTTCGACTACGTCGGCGCGCCCGACGCCGAGCGGGTGATCGTCTGCATGGGTTCCGGCAACGGCGTGATCGAAGAGACGGTCGATTACCTCATTGCCCGCGGCGAGAAAGTCGGGCTGGTCAAAGTACATCTATTCCGTCCCTTGGACAAGGCCGCTCTGGTGGCGGCGATTCCCAAGAGCGCCAGAAAGATTGCCGTACTGGATCGCACCAAGGAGCCGGGCGCCAACGGCGAGCCGCTCTACCAGGACGTGGTCACGGCACTGGCCGAGACTTGCAGCGGCCCGCTGCCGAAGATCATCGGCGGCCGTTACGGCCTGAGCTCGAAGGATTTCACGCCGGCCCAGGTGAAGGCCGTCTACGATGAACTGGCCAAGGCCCAGCCCAAGCAGCGGTTTGTCGTCGGCATCAAGGACGACGTGACCTTCCTCAGCCTCGACTGGGACGATGATTTCTCGACCGAAGGCGACGACGTAACCCGCGCCGTATTCTTCGGCCTGGGCAGCGACGGCACCGTGAGCGCCAACCGCAGTTCCGTGAAGATCATCGGCGAGAACACGCCCATGCACTCGCAGGGCTACTTCGTCTACGACTCGCGCAAGGCCGGTTCGATTACCACCTCGCACGTTCGCTTCAGCCCGCGGCCAATCAAGGGATCGTACCTCGTCCACAAGGCGAACTTCGTGGCCTGCCACAAGTTCGAGTTCACCGAGCGGATCGACATGCTCTCGATGGCCTTGCCGGGGGCGACGTTCCTCTTGAACAGTCCCTACGGTCCCGACGAGGTATGGGACCATCTGCCCCGTGAGATGCAGAAGCAGATTGTCGACAAGAAGTTGAAGTTCTACGTGGTCGACGCCTACAAGGTGGCCCGCGAGGCTAACCTGGGTGTCCGCATCAACACGGTCATGCAGACCTGCTTCTTCAAGCTGGCCAAAGTCATCCCGCCCGACGAAGCGATCGCCGAGATCAAGGCCCAGGTGAAGGCCATCTACGGCAAGAAAGGCGGCGGCGCGATCGTCGATCGCAACAGCGCCGCCATCGATATGGCCTTGGCCAACCTGCATGAAGTCAAAGTGGTGGCCTCGGTCAGCTCGAAGTTCCACATGCTGCCACCGGTTCCCGATCATGCCCCGGCGTTCGTCAAGGACGTGCTGGGCGTGATGATCGCCAATCGTGGCGACGACTTGCCCGTCAGCGCGATGCCCGTCGACGGTACGTTCCCCACGGGCACGACGCAGTATGAGAAGCGATCGATCGCCGAGGAAATCCCCATTTGGGACTCGAAGATCTGCATCCAGTGCGGCCTTTGCTCGCTGGGCTGCCCGCACGCCTCCATCCGCATGAAAGTCTTCGAGCCGTCGCTCTTGGAAAAGGCCCCCGCGGGCTTCAAGGCGACCGATTACAAGGCCAAGGAGTACCCGGGCTGGAAGTTCGTGATCCAGGTCGCGCCGGACGATTGCACGGGCTGCGGCCTGTGCGTGGACGTCTGCCCCGCCAAGGACAAGACGCAGGTCAAGCACAAGGCCATCGACATGGAGCCCAAGACCTCGAACCTGGAGCGCGAGCGGGCCGGCTGGGACTTCTTCCTCACGATTCCCGACGTCGATCGGACGACGGCCAAGATCGACACGGTCAAGGGCTCGCAGTTCCTGCTGCCGCTGTTCGAGTTCTCCGGGGCCTGCGCCGGTTGCGGCGAAACGCCCTACGTGAAGCTCATCACGCAGTTGTTCGGCGACCGCATGCTGATCGGCAACGCCACGGGTTGTTCGTCGATCTACGGCGGCAACCTGCCCTGCACGCCCTACACGCAGACGCCCGAGGGCAAAGGCCCGGCGTGGTCGAACTCGCTGTTCGAAGACTGCGCCGAGTTCGGCATGGGCTTCCGCCTGGCGATCGACCAGCAGTTGCAGTACTGCCATTCCCTGCTGGCTAAGCTCAGCGGCCAGTTGGGCGACGAGATCGTCAAGGCCCTGATCGGTAACAAGCAGGAGACCGACGCCGAGATCGCCTTGCAGCGTTCGCTGGTGGCAGCGCTCAAGCAGAAGCTGGCGGCTATCGGTAGCCGCGACGCCAAGGACCTGGCGGCCTCGGCCGAGTACATGGTCCGCCGCAGCGTGTGGAGCTTCGGCGGCGACGGCTGGGCCTACGACATCGGTTTCGGCGGCCTGGACCACGTCTTCGCCTCCAGCCGCGACGTCAACATCCTGGTGCTCGACACGGAGGTCTACTCCAACACAGGCGGCCAGGCCTCGAAGTCGACCTCGCGCGGGGCGGTGGCCAAATTCGCCGCCGCCGGCAAGGCCGGCCGCAAGAAGGACCTGGGCATGATCGCCATGGCCTACGGCAACGTCTATGTCGGCCAGATCGCCATGGGGGCCAACCCGGCCCACGCCCTGAAGGTGATCCGCGAGGCCGAGTCGTACCGCGGCACGTCGCTGATCATCGCCTTCAGCCATTGCATTAGCTGGGGCATCAACATGACCACCGGCATGCAGTTGCAGAAGGAAGCGGTGAACTGCGGCTACTGGCCGCTGTACCACTTCGATCCGCGCAACGAAACCCATCCCTTCAGCCTGGACAGCAAGAAGCCCACGGGCGACTACAAGGAGTTCGCCATGAAGGAAGCGCGGTTCAACATTCTCACGCGGTCCAAGCCGGAGGCTGCCGCCCGCTTGTTCAACCTGGCCCAAGACGACATCAACGCCCGCTGGCACTTGTACGAGCAGTTGGCCGGCGTGGATCGTCTGGCCGGCAACGGCGGGCACAGTGCGCCCGCCGCAACCCAAGCTGCCAGCCAATCTGAAAAGGAGGTGAAAGCATGAGCGTAGACCTATCCACAACCTATCTCGGTTTGAAACTGAAGAACCCGCTGGTGATTGCCGCCAGCCCGATGACCCAGAAGCTCGATTCGCTCGTCGCGCTCGAGGAGCAGGGTGCGGCCGCGGCCGTCTTTCCCTCGCTCTTCGAGGAGCAGATCGAGCACGACACCCAGGAGCTGACGAAGCTCCACCAGTTCGGCACCGACAGCTTTGCCGAGGCCCTCTCGTATTTTCCCGAGGAAGACGATTTTCACGTCGGCCCGGAGAACTACCTGGAGGCCATCACCAAGGCCAAGCGGGCGGCGACGATCCCCATCATCGCCAGCCTCAACGGCACGAGCAAGGGCGGCTGGGTCCGCTACGCGAAGATGATGCAAGACGCCGGGGCCGACGCCCTGGAGTTGAACATCTACTTCATCGCCACGGACTTGAACATGAACGGCCGCGACGTCGAGGCCCGCTATGTCGATCTGGTGGCGGCGGTCAAGCAGTCGGTCTCGATCCCGCTGGCCGTGAAGGTCGGCCCGTATTTCAGCGCCATGGCCAACATGGCCAAGCGGCTGGTCGACGCCGGGGCCGACGGGCTGGTGTTGTTCAACCGCTTCCTCCAGCCCGACTTCGACCTGGAGACGCTGGAACCGACGCCCAAGCTGGTCTTGAGCACGCCCTACGAGATGTTGGCCCCGTTGCGCTGGATTGCCATCCTGCACGGGCGGCTGAAGGCCTCGCTGGCCCTGACCAGCGGCCTGCACGACGCCGAGGGCCTGATCAAGGCCCTGCTGGCTGGCGCCGACGTGGGCATGGTCGTCTCGACCGTCTACGAAGAAGGCTCCAGCCAGGTGGCCAAGATCCTGGGCGGGCTGCGCGAGTGGATGGAAGAGAAGGAGTACGAGTCGGTCCAGCAGCTCAAGGGCAGCATGAGCCAGCAGAACTGCACCGATCCCGCCGCTTTCGAGCGCGGCAATTACATGAAGGCCCTGACCTCGTTCACGGGCAAGTTCATCTGAACTTTGAACGAGATTGAATCGTAAGAATCAGCGCGGCCCCAGGCGGATGCTCGGGGCCGCGCGTTTTTCTTGTAAGGGACGACTGACGAAAGTGTTTGCCGTGGAACTGCACAACGGCAGTCGCTTTGAGGTCGATCATCCGCGGGCTATCCTGTGGCGAGACGGCTATGCGATCTTTGCCGCGCCGGGCCGAATTTCGATCTATTTTGATCACGAGGGAGTCGTTCAGATTATCGACGCCCCCGCCAGCCAGGCCCCGGCGGCAAAAGCTTAGGGCCGCCAAGCGTTCTTGACGTCGAAACTGAGTACTCGGTACTGAGTACTCAACACCCCGTTGGCACTAGTAAATCCCCGTCACCCGCTTCAACAGGCTGACCGAGGGCACGGCGATGAGGAAATACGCCACCAGCCAGGGCGGCATGAGCAGCCGGTCGAAGCCCGGCACAAGCCCCAGGAACTTCACTGGCCGCATACCGATCTGTACACTGGCGATGGGCTGGTCGTTGCCGTAGAATTCCACGTCGGGCGAATAGACCGGCTGCCCGACGAGCAACTGCTTCGACACCGTGGCGGTCTTCCAACGGATTTGCAGCGCGTAAGGCAAGGGCCTCGCCTCGGCCTGGATCTGCCAGGTGGCGATGCCGTCGGCAGCGATTTCGCCAGGGCGGGCAACGTCGGCCGCGATCTCCTGGATCCACTGGCCGCTGCCGTTTGAGCCTTCTTGCGAGACCTCGCGCAGACCTTCCTGGGGCACTATGTGGGCCAACTCGCCGACGGCGGAGACGGGAAAACAGGCCCGCACCGTCACGGTCTCGCCCGCACGCGGCGGGACGAACGCCAAACGCTGGAAACACCACGTGCCCAGGACGGCAATCGGCACGATGGCGGCCAATAGCGGCCAGCCTTCCTCCTTCATCGTCATCACGGCAATCATGTTCCGCGTGGCGCAATAGCGCGCGACTGCTTCCTTGTCTCTCTCCCGCTTCGCCGCGCGCAGGAGTTCCTTGAGACGCTTCTTGTCCTGGTCGCACCGCCGCAGCAAGTCCTGGTTGGTCGTGAACCTTCGCGAGAATGTGATGATGGCCCCCGTGCCCACCGCCACGATCACCAGGGCCAGGTCCGCGGGCAGACGCAACAGCCAACCCAGCAGAGGGTCGGCCAAGGCGACGGTGGCGTTGTTGATCCAATCGAGCATGGTTCACTCACCCTCCAGCAAACGGATCGTCCCCCGGTTCCCGTCCAGGCGGAGTTGGCTGCCGTCCTTGATGCGCTTTGTAGCACCCGGGCAGACCACGGCGGGGATGCCGAAATCGCGGGCCACGATGGCTCCGTGGGAAAGCATGCCGCCGCGCTCCACGACCAGCCCGCGGGCACTGACAAACAGCGGCGTCCAGCCGGGATCGGTGGACGGACAGACAAGGATGTAGTTCTCGCCCAGGTCGCGGCTTTCGCGGGGGTCGAAGACGACGCGGGCCGTGCCGGCGGCGATGCCCGCGGCCACGGCCTCGCCCTGGAGTTCCGCCCCGCTGGCGTACTGCCGCGGCAGACCAAGCTGCCCGAGTTCAGCAGAGTCGATCACCTCGGGCATGTCGAGCCTTTGCAGCGATTGCCAGCGGACTTGCCGCTGGGCAGCGGCCGCCAGCAGTTCCTCGCGGCGGCCCTCGAATTGATCCAACTCCCACAGGTGGAGGAAGAAGATCTCACGCCCCAACTGCCAGCGCCGCGCCAACTCGAGGATCGCCATTCGGATCAACTCGTAGCCCATCATCAGGTAATGCTTGCCCGATTCGCGATAAGCCAACAGCCGCTGGGCCTGGCGGATATGCGCCAGGATCGGCTCGCGGAAGGAACTTCCGCCCCAGCGGGCCAGCAGCTCCGGCAGGTCCTTCTCCACCTCCGCCCTCTGCCGGGCATGTTCCTCGTGGATTTCCTCGGGCGAGCGCCGGCTGCGGCGAAGCGCCTGCAAGGTGGCGTCCAACTGGCGCGGGTCTTCGCGATAGCGAGGCTCAGCCAATTCCATTTCGCCGGCCGTGCGATGGCCGTAGGCCTCGATGAACTCCTGCATGGTGACCTCGCCCCGCGCGACGCGGAACAACAACTGGTTCTGGGCCACGGTCGTATCGCCCTCCAGGCCGCTGGTCAGGGCCGAGGCGAGCCGGCCACCCTCGATATCGCCCAGCAATTGCCCCAGCAAGCGACGGAGGTCGGTGAAGGCCAAGGCTCCGAAGTAACCCGGCTTGAGGGAATCACTGCCAAAATCATCGAGCACCAGCGAGCAGCGGGCCCGCAGCTCGGCGCAGACCCGTACCGTCTCCATGCCGGCAAGGTCCTCGTCGCGTTTGTGGCGGACGTAACCGAGGTAGGACGGCAGGATTTGGTTTTCGAAATGATCGCGGATCGTCCTTCGCAACCGCTTGGCGACCCGCCAGGAACGAAGCATCGCCGCGAGCATCCCCGGCAGCCTGAGGAGGAACCTGCCGTCGGCCTTTTTGGAATCGAACTTCATGGGGGCCTGGTCCAGAAGCGTCTTGTCCGCCAGCACGGCATCCAGGTCGTAGTGCAATGGGCTCTTGCCCCAGAACAGTTGTGCCAGACGCTGCGGGTCGGCGTAGATCCGCTGGCCGATCAGTTCGAGGAAGCCTTCCTCGCAGACCTGGTGCGAGGGGCGGTAGCCCAGGTCGTGGTAGAAGCGGCCAAAGCCGCCCGCGCCGCTCATGAAGTGGCGGATGATATCCCAAGTCAGCGGCGTGGGCGCGGACAGCGTTTCGCCCAGATTGTGCGCCACCCAGATCCGCCGGCGACTGGTGGCCAACGCGCCCAGCCGCTCGATCTCCGCCAGGCGGGCAGGCTCCACGTCGCCGACCACGTCCAAGCCGCGGATGGGTCGGGCCTGGAGCACCGCAAATTGCCCGCCACGCACAGCCCATTCGATGTCCTGCGGCGATCCGTAGTGCAACTCGATCTGCCGCCCGATGGCAGCCAGGCGGGTGACTTCCTCGTCGTCGAGCACCCGCGCGTTACGTCGCTCGTCGCAGAGGGCCACTTGTCGCGTCCCATCCGCCGCGACCGCGGTCATGGTGGCCTTCTCGGCGACGGTCAGTTCCTTGATCTTGCCGTTGGCCTTTTCCACGACCAGGTGGTCCGGCGTGACCTCGCCTCCCACCACGGACTCACCCAGCCCCCAGGCCGCATTGATGACGATTTCGTCGCGGGCGCCGCTGACGGGGTTGGCCGTAAAGAGGACCCCCGCGGCCTCGGCCATTACCATTTGCTGCACGACGACGGCCATGGCCAGGCCCTCTGCGGCGGTCTTCTGTCGGGCGCGGTAGGCGACGGCCCTGGCGGTCCAGAGGCTGCCCCAGCAGGATTGCACCGCCTTGAGCAGCGGTTGCTCGCCGCCGACGTTCAGGTAGGTATCCTGCTGCCCGGCGAAACTCGCCTCGGGGAGGTCTTCGGCCGTGGCCGAGGAGCGGACGGCGACGCGTTCCGTGCCCGCAGTACACAGGCGGCGATAGGCCAGGAGAATCTCCTCGGCGAGCGACTGGGGCATGTGCTGCTCGGCCAGCAGCGCACGGATTTGCGCCGAGACGGTCTCGATCATCGCCGCATCAACGCCGACGACCGAAGCGGCAAGCTCGGCGATCCGCTTGCCCAGCCCGCCGTGTTCGATGAATTCCAGGTAGGCCCGCGTGGTGACGATAAAGCCCGGTGGAACCGGGAGTCTTGCCTGGGTCAGTTTGCAGAGGTTGACGCCCTTGCCGCCCACTTCGGCCAGGGTGGGCAAGTCGCCGTCGTTGCCGATGTCGAAGAAGCGGATATGGGACAGGTCGTGTGCCGAGTTTTGCCCATTCGTATTCATCGCGTGGCGTCCTTCCCACTGGCGCAGACCAGGCCCTTCTTGACGGTAGCGAAGTAGATGCGGGAGTTGGCCATTACCGGTGGCGTGCTCAACTCGCCCAGCCAGTCGGTGTTCATCCACAGGCGTGGTTGGCCGCCGATGGTATACGACATCAGGCCCTTCTTAGCCGCATAGACGAGCACGCCGGGCGGGGCTAGCGGGGCAATAGCCGGCCGCGCGCCGGCAAGCGACTTCTCCACGTGGCCGTCCGCCAGGCTGACGACCACCAGATCCCCACCCGCAGTGACATAGACCAGCCGGTCCTTGGCCAGCACGAGCGGCGTACTGGGCGGCCCGCTTGTCGTTTCCCACAGCCGTCCGCCATCGGCTAGGCGACGTGCCGCGACCCCCGATGGCGTTCCCAGGTAGATCGTGTTCTTGCGGACCAGCGGAGAGGCGGTGGGCGCGGCGTCCAGGCCTACGCGCCAGAGGGTCGCGCCGCTGGGGCGGTCCAAGACCAGCAGCGCCGGCGGTTGCTGTGTGGCGACGGCCAGTAGGGCCTCGCTGCAGGCCGGAACACCGTACACGACGCCGCAGTCGGCCCGCCAGGCCACCTCGCCGTTTTCACGGAAGAAAGTCAGTTGGCGTGGACCATCGGTGATCAGACCGCCGCCGTCCAACAAGACGAACTCGCCCGAGGCATCGGCGGCGACCGGGAGCGTCCAGCGCGGGGCACCGTCGGCCGGCGAAAGGCAGTGCAGTTGGCGGCCGGTATCGCCCTTGCGCCCATCGACGAAGAAGACCGCCTGCGCATTACCGGCCGGTGAGAGCCATAACCCGTTTGTGGCCGGTTCAAACCAGGCTTCCTGGGGATCGTTGCGTTTTGTGGCAATTGGTACCGTATCCGGCACACTCCGTGTGCCGCTGGCCAGCGGCACACGGAGTGTGCCGGATACATTGTCCCGCAGGCAGACCAGCCCGTTACGGCTGCCGTGAAGCGGAAGGAACAGGCATCCGCCCAGGCAGGCGGGCGGCGCATGCAGTTGCATGTCGGGCGGCCGTTCGGTCTCGTCGGTCTTGGGGAAACGCCAGGCGAACTTGCCCTTCTCGGGCAGCGGCTGGTTATCGATGGCGCCGCCGCAGCCCGGTCCGCCCAGGCTGCCGGCCCAGCAAGGCTCTTGTTGCCGGCCGCCGGGCGTACCCACGCAGAGCAGACCGTCCTGCTGCGAACCCACGTAGACGTGGCCGCGCGCCACCGCGGGCGAACTGAGGAACGGGCCAGTGAAGCCCAGGGTAGCTTGCCACGTCAGTTCGAGGTCCGCCGTCCGCAGTCCGTATAGCTTGCCGGTCTCCGTGACGACATACAGCATGCCGCCGCTCAAGGCCGGCGAGGCGACGATGGGGGCATGGGCGTTCCAACGGGCCAGTTCTTTTCCGGCGAGGGAGACGGCATAGACATAGCCGTCGCGAGCGGCAAAGAAGAGCTGGTCTTCGCCGGCGGCCACGGCCCCCAGGATCACGTCGCCGGCGGCGAACTTCCATTGCACGCGGCCCGTCTTCTCGTCGAGACACCACACTTCGCCGGCCGGCCCGAGGGTCTTTTCCGCGGCGGCGAGTTCCTCGGCGGTCTTGCCCTGCTTGCGCATGCGGTCGAGTTCTTTGCGTTTGACCTCCTCGGCCGACTCGATGAAGTTCCCGTTGCCCATGCCGATCAGCACCCGCCCGCCCAACAGCGTAGGCGCGCCGAACACGGGATAGGGAGTGAGAACGCGCCACAGTTCGGCCCCCGTATCGGCATCGAGGCAGCAGATGGCGTTGCCGTGCATGCCGCAGCCCACGACCAGCCGACCATCGTGGATGGCTGGCGACGTGTCCGCGTCGGGGCAGCGCTCCGTAGGCGCGTGCCAGAGCACGACCGCATGGCCCTCGGCGTCGGGTTCGAGGCGGAAACAGTAGTAGCCGTCGTCGCCGGCGCCGACATAGACCCGCCCTTGGTCGATACAGGGGGTGGACTCGATGTGGCCGCCGGTCATATAGGTCCAGAGGACCGCGTGCCGCAATACGTCCATGCAGACGACCCGCGCGTTGAGCGTATAGTGCAACCCCTCGCCGCAGACCAGGAAGCGGCCGGCCACCGCCGGAGACGAGAAAGTGGCTACGTAGCCGCTGGGGCCCGCCTTCCACACCAGCCCGCCGGAATCGGCGTCGAGGCAGTAGATGTCGCCGCGGTCGCGCAAGGGGCCTTTGTCGGCCGAAGTGACGTAGACCCGGTTGCCGACCACCGCGGGGCTGGCAAAAAAAGTCTTCACCTCGGTAAAATTCCAGACCAGCCCGCCGTCCGCGGGCGATTCGCCTCCGCCCCCATTGCCCCGCCGCGTGGCATCGCCGCGGAACATCGGCCAATCCGTGCCCGCAACCTGCTCGCTCACTGGTCCGGTGCCGCTGGAGAAGAAGATCGTCCGCACCAGGAAGACCGACCCGACCACTAGCGCGGCCAGCACCGCCAGGACCAACAACACCCGCGGCTTGAGCAACCCTACGAGCAAGCTGCCCAAGGCCAGCAGGATATAGGGCAGGAGGGTGAAAAGAACTTGCAGCGGGCCGATAAGAACCGGGACGACGGCTAAAGGCAGGTTGTTCATGGGAGTGGCCGGACGGGCGGCAGGTCCGAAGGGGCGTTCCTAGTCATAGCTCCGCTGCGGTTCGCTGTCAAGCGGCATTACACCATTCCCTTCCACTTCCGCAGCCACCACTCGCCGATCAACAAAGTGAGGAGCAAGGCCAACAACGGCCAGCGGTTCCAGAGCGGCACAGGAGGCAGGCTCTCGACCGGAACCTGCCGCCCAGCGGGCAAGTCGTCGATCAGGCGGGAAACATCCTTGTAGGTGTAATAGCCGCCCTTGGTCACTTCGGCGGCCTGCTGCATCTCCGCCGGGTTGACTTGCAGACGGACCATCTCGGTCTGCGGCGGAACGACATGGAAATCGGCCGACGAAACCTGCCCCGACAACGCCGGCGCAATCACCTTGGCATGGTAGTCGCCGGGGGGCAGATTGTTGAGAACGGCTTCGAAACGCCCGCGGCCGCTCTCGCTACGGCGCAGCGGCACGCGCTGCGTCTGGCGGCCTGCCTGCACTAACTCGACGATCACGCCGTTGTCGTCCAACGGGGCCAAGCGATCGTCGCTGAAACGGACTTGCAGGTGCACCGGATCGCCCGCTGCGTATTCGCTTCGGTCGGTGCTCAAGCGGGCGGAACCATCGCCCTTGGCCGACTTCGCGCATCTCAGCAACCGCAGCGTCTGTACCCAGTAGCGGGCAAAGTTCAGGTCTTCCACCCCGCGGCGCCAACGATAGGTCTCATCCGTGGCGTGGAAGAGCACCTTGCCGCCGCCGCCCACGTATTGCATGACGAAGAGCGGTAGCCGCTTGCCGTCGGCGCCGTTGCGCGTGGGATGCTCCGCCAGCACTTGGGCCGCAGGTTTCAGGTCGGAAACCTCGGTCATCCAGTACAGCGGCGGCAGGTTCTGCCAGATGGCCCGCGACTTCTCCGGCGAATCGCCCAGTTGCATGGCAGGGCTAGCCAGCCCCAACGCGGTCGGCTGGGCGACGAATCCTTCGGTGAGCGGTTTGTCCGCCTCCGGATTACGGGCCTTCGCCGGATCGAAGGGCATCAGCCGGGCCAGGGGCGTGTCGCGGTAGGCCTGGGGCATGAAGTTTTGCCCGGCCACCAGCACCACTGCGCCGCCGTCGCCGCGATCGACGTAATCGGCCAGGGCCTGCACGGCCGCCGAGCCCAAGAGGGAAGGATTGACGTCGCCGAAGATCACGACGTCATAGCATCGGGAGAGATCTTCGCGGCGCACGGGAAAGGTGGCGAGCGTCTTCGGGCCGTCCGCCGAAACTCTCCCGCCTTGGGCTGACGAGCCTGCGGCCTGGCCCGCCGGGCGGACAACATTCGGAACGCGCCCGCTGCCTTGCTCGCTCCAATCCACGTCGGCGTCCTGCAGCAAGGTATCGAGTTCGATGGTCTTGTCGCGGGCCAAGAGGTTGCGGAGGTAGCGATATTCCCAGCGGGACGAGCCGTCGACCAGCAACACGCGGACCTTTTCTTCGTCCACGCGGATGGAACGCGCCAACGGCTCGTGAACAACCGGGTCGCCGGCCGGCGGCTGGACGTCGATCGTGTAGCGAAACGTGCCCGTCTGCGTGGGCCGATACGGCAGCACGACTTCCTGCGCCCGGCCGTCGGCGCCCGCGGTCACCTCGATGCGGGCCTTCTCTGCGGGGCTGCCGTCGGGCTGTTTTTTCTCGCGGAGCACGATGGCGAGCTTCTTCCCGGCAAAACCCGAGGCGCTGAACTTGAAGCGGAAGTGGACCAGGTCGTTGATGAAGACGACATCCTCCACGTCCAGATCGCTGAGTTTCAGATAGCGGGCCGGCCGATCGCTGCCCAGGCCGATCAGCAGCAGCGGTACGCCCTTGCGGCGGGCGTAGGTGGCTGCATCCAACAGTCCCGGGCCTTCGGTGTTGATGCCGTCGGTGGCCAGGACGAGCGCCGCGGGCGTCGTGCCGCGCAACTCGTCCAGCGCGCCGCGAATGGCGGCGCCCAGGGGGGTCCTGTCGCCCTTGGCCTGGGCGGCCTTCAACTCTGCGACAATACCCGGCACGTCACTGCGCTGGCTTTCTTTCATCTCGCTGAGGTAAAGGAATCGCAGCTTGTGGCTCTCGGACAGGTCGTCGAGCAACTTGCCGTTGTTCTCGACAAACAGCGTGCGGGCGATGTTCCAGCGGGAAAGCCACTGGGCTTTTTCGCGCCCGTCCGCCGCTGGCGACGGCTGGGCCTTTGCCGCCGCGCCATTTTCGTGCGGCTGCTTGACTATCCCTGCCTGCGCGATACGATCTTCCAATGCCTTGCTGGCGGCTTCGTCGTATTGGTCTGGCGTATTCATGCTCTGCGTGTCGTCGATGATCACGACGACAAACGGCAGGCCGGTCTTTTGCAGGAACAAACCAACCTGGGCGATCATCAACAGCACCAGGCCGATGGCCGCCAGACGCATGGAGGCCAGCGCAAGGCGATAAGCGCGACCGGCCTGGCGGCTTTCACGGAGATAGACGGCCACGACGACCGCCGTCATGGCCAGCACGGCCAGCAGAGTGGCCCAGGACGGCCAGGGCCAGCGATATTCCAATCGCCAGGCAATACCTATCCCCGGCCCGTTGGACAGGCCGAACCAGCGTTCCATCCAGGTTGGCAGTATGCCGCTCATCGTGCGTTGTATCCGAATCGCCAGGCGAGAACCAATTCCAATAGTAAGAGCACCACGACCGCGTACAGCAGGCCGACGTGCAACTGGCCGGACGTTGCCGAGGGCGACGGCAGCGGCGTGCCCGTGCCTTGCCACGAGGTCTCGTAGTCCAGCGGGATGCCGGGCCAGACTTCGCCTCGCAGTTCCTCTTGGGAAATGGGCGTCAGATCGCTCTCGGCAGTCAAAAGGTTTACGGCAAAGAGCTGGCTTTGCGAAAGCGGTGCAGCGAAACGGGCCGTGTAGATGCCGCTGATCAGCGTATCGTCGTAACGCCACGAACTGTAATCACCATGTACTTCCAAGGGGACCGTGCGGCGCTGGCCGTCGGGGCGTTCGATCGACACATCCGCCAGGGCCGGAGTGGCCGCCAGCGCCGACTCCAACGGATCGCCTACCGCCACGTTGCGCGGCTGGGCCTGGCCTGCAATGCACCAGGCGAGGATCTCTTTCACCAGGGGCTCGTAGGTACCCCCCGTGGGTAAATCGCTCCAGGATGCGTCGGCCGCGGTCGTCACCAGCACAACCCGGCCACGGCGGATCGGCTGGGCCACGATCAAGGGATCGCCGTTGCCCAGGGCCAGCGCAACTTCCGCCGGCGCGCGCCCGGCGGGTTGGCCTTTGCGCCCGCCGCCCGCTTCCGCAAGCTGGACCTTGAAGTACTGCCAGATGGGCGCGCGCAGCAGCCCCGTCTCTTCCTGGCCGCGGAACTTGCCGACGATCGGGTGCCGGTAGTCCAACGCGTCGAGGCTCCCGCCCGGGGCCTTGGCGGCCGCGACCAGCCGCGCTGGCAGGAGCGGCCGCGACGGGTCCGCCAGAACCGAGTTATAGTTCTCGGCGTTGACGCCGTCGCCGAGGAAGAAAACGAGACTGCCGCCATGGGCCAGGTAGTTGTCCAAGACGCGGGCCTCGCTGGCCGTGAATTGGCGCACGCTGGAGAGCATCACGCAATCGTATTGGCCCAGGTTGCGCTCCAGGATGGCGTTTTCCACCGCCGCCTGCAGATCGACCGGTGAACCGTGGTTGGCGACGCTGTTGGACAGCAAGGCGCGGGTCAGGTAGAAGACCGACGACTGCCGCGGATCGCCGGTGGGCCGCCCATCCACGCAGAGCACGCGGATCGCCTGGCGAACGTGTACGGCGAGGAAGCGGCGATTATCGATGTCCAGCGAGTCGGGCGACGTGTGAGCCTCGCCCGCAAACCGGACTTCCACCGCATGGTCGCCCGCCGACTGGAAGCCGTGTAGGAACCTCGCCACTGCGCTGCCATCGGCGGGGATGTCGACGTATTGCCGGCCCGCCGGATGATCGTCCACCAGCAGATCAACGGCCTGATGCGGGCGGGCGAGGTGGCCAAAATCGCGCAGGGACGCCTCCAGGGCCACGCTACGGCCGGCCAGCACCAGCGGCTGGCGGAGCTCCAGCGCGGTGACCGCCAAGTTGTCGTCGCCCGGCTGGCCGAGATTGATAACGTGTAGTTGGGCGGCCAGCGCGGCCGCGCGACTGCGGCAGTCGGCCTCGGCCGCATCGCCGGCCGGCATCCAGGTCGCCCGCTGTAAGTCACTGAAGAAGTAGACTTCGTGCTGCGCCAGTCGTGGGCTGTCGCGGCGGGCCGTGTCGAGCACCTTGCGGACCTCGGCCAGCGTGGCCGCCAGGTCGGCGCCGGTGTGCAGCAGTTGCAGATTCTGGATCTCCTGGCGAACCGGTTCCTTTTCCAGCCCCGGCGTGGCCACGATCACGCGCGGCGGGCTGGCCATCTGCACGAGCGTGAAGCCGTCGCCCTTGGCGCTTTGCTCGACGATCTGCGCGGCCCACTGCTTGGCCTGCTCGAAACGTGTGCGACCGGCCGTCTTGTAGGCCATGGAATACGACGAATCGATCACCAGCACGCGGTGCGTGTTGCCGTTGGGGCTGAAGACCGCCACGGCGCGTTCCAGGTACGGTTCGGCCACCGCGGTGACCAGGGCCACGATCAGCAGCGTGCGGAGCGCCAAGAGGAGCCATTGTTCGACGCGGATCCGCCGCGCCCGCCGCTTCACCGCCGCCAGCAGGAAGTCCATCGCCGCCCAGGCCGTCTCGCGGTACTTCCGCCGGCTGAGCAGGTGGATCAGCCAGGGCGCAGCCGCCGCCGCCAGCCAGCCGAGCATCGGCAGGCTCTCGAAACCGAAGGCGAAAAGCGAAGGAGGATGCATGGGCAGGAGGGGAAAGGGACTGGGGACTAGGGCCCGATTCCGGCTCTCGCCCCGGCTTTTCAGGTTGACTACTGCTTCGCCGCCGACACTTCCTGACTCCCCTCATACTGGGCGAGTTCTTCATGGAGGCGTGCTATCATCTTGCGAATCCCGGCCTCGGTAAGCCCCTTGCTGGGATTCGGATGCTCCTGCCGCAGTCGCGCCAGCCAGTCTTCCAAATGCAGCAGTTCCGCCTGCGCCTTTTCGTACTGATTCGGATCGGAAATCATAATAATACCTCTATCAGTCCTTTACGGCGATTATCCGTTTCACGCGTTCGACTGAAGAAATTATACCACGCCGGCCCGTCAATATCTCAACCAGACCCACGGCGGTGGAGAAATAGTGCCAGCTAATCGACCGTTGCGAGCATGTACACGCCCTGAGTTGCCAGTTCCGGCACCGGCTCGCCGTCTTCCAGCATTCCCTGGATGTGCAAGTTGATCGCCTCTTGGATCAACTGCTGCGTTTCTTTCCGGGTGTCGCCGCAGACCGCGCAGCCAGGCAGATCAGGGACATAGGCGTTGAAGTTGTCGCCCGCCTTCTCGATAATGACCAAGTACTTTCTTGCCATCGTCAACTCGCTATTGGTCCAGGCCCGCTTGCTTGAGGATGCTCTTCCGCATGGGCGGGCCAACATCTTGATTCGGTTTTCACGCGATGGTCACGCGTCCCTTTTTGACCGGGTGTTTGTACTGGCGGTGGCTCCCGCGCGAGGCGATGAGCACCCACCCGTCGGCCTCGATCAGTTGCATAAGTTCGCGGTATTTCACGGCATGCCAGCCTGCCAAGAAATACTAGTCCATCTCTTCCCTTCTGGCAAGCCCGATTGCGCCAAGCGTCTAAAACTGGGGCCGGGTGGCCTCCGGTGATTACTCAACCGAGGCTTCCAAAGCGAGAACCGCAAAGTAGACAATGCAAGCCTGACCCCCGACTTCGCCCAATACCTGGCCGAAGTGATCGGCGTCACACGCGAGAGCTACGGCGGGTTTTCCCGCGTGTGGGTTTCGGAGGATCTCCGCGATTGCCGGGACCGTTCTCACCTGCTCAGCTCTCGCCTCAAGTCGCCGTCTTTCGAGACCTTGAGCTCAACCCGGTGCTCTCGCTGAAAGCGCCTCTGGGCATGGCTGAACTCGCGCGGCACGCCGCGGTTCGAGACGATCACGGCACGGAATCGTACCGATACCTTCGCAAGCTCTTTCTTGAGCAACCGGATAACCCTGCCGATTTGTTCTGCTGCGCGCTCCAAGTCCGCGCCTTTCAGTTCAACGCAAAGCAGGACTGGATCGTCGGCCGCTTTCTTATAGAAGAACAAGTGATCGCAAATCGGCTGGTCCTCGACGCCAAAGACCTTGCGAAATTCGCGGCTATCCAAACGAAACACAAGCACGCACTCGCCCGACTCGGGCACGAGACGCGCGGCTTTTCCCTGTTCATTGACGCTTGTCCGGCCCGCCAGAAGAGACTTGCACAACAGTTGGTTGAACGGCACGCGACTACTCCCAGCCGGAAGCGCTAAGAATCTCCGGGTACAAGTTCGTCACTTGTTCCGAAACCGCGCCAAAGGTCGACCAGTCGATGGTCTGGGTCTCAGCGTTGAAAGCAAGCTTCACGTCCCCTTGTTCGCCGAACAGATAGCCGGCCACGTCTGCCGATTTCAAGAACGCCTCCTTCCGCTGAAGTTTGAATTGCTTCGCCAATTCGTCCTGCTTCTGCAAAGGCACGTTCGACGCTCCGAGGAGATTGTTGATATGATCGATGATGTACGGGCTGTGCGTCGTCAAAATGACGTTCACGCCGCTATTCACCAGCAGACCAAGGATTTCCGCAAGTACAAGTTGCGCATCGGGATGAGCGTTCATTTCCGGCTCGTCAATCAGAATCAGATCGCCGGGGGCGGCGAACAGCCTCAAGTAAGCGTCGAATCCTCCCAGCGACCGGACCAGTGACGATGCCGCGGGCATTTCAAACCGACCGCCGGAGTTCGATTGATAGACCCACCGGCCGCCGGCGGGGGTCTCCTCCAGTACGACTCGCCCATCCAGGATCCGCTCCTCAAGGATGCCCGCGATGGGTTCCGAACCAAACCGAGGATCGAATCGGCGAACTCGCGCAAAGAGCCTCAGCAGTTTGAGGAAATGGACGCCCGAGAGACTAAAAAGGTCTTCTGCCCGAAACTGCGGGTCCCGGCATAACTCCGTCAACGCCTTTCGCTCCGCGGGAAACGCCACCACCTTGCCTAATCTGCCAAGGAACAGGTCTGCAACCGCGGGCCGCACGAAATCGCGATCCAGGGTATCAAAATCGATTCCCGAGAGCTCGGATGGCCAAATATACGCGTCATCCAAACGGGCGCTGAACAAGGCCGACGGTGAAATACGATTGCTGTACGACAACGTCAACTCTTCGGCAACGGGACAGCGCGCGGCGTGCTCCGTCGTCCGCTGCTCGTCGTTCACCGTCAACTCAACGGCCGCATCGGGGACGTCGCGTTCGTCGACGAACAGCAACGGAGCCAGTCCCTTGGACTCCAGCCGCAACCGCAGCGGGTTGGTGCGCCGCAACCTGCCCTCCCCGGCCCGAATCCGATCAACTAGGTCCGTATGCTCGGATAAATTCTTCGCCAGTGCGACAAACCGCGACGCCTCCTGATCGATCAGATTCGCCGTTTCAGAATCGAAGAGAACCGCATCGATGCTCGAATCCGAGTGTTCGACCCAACCGGCGACGGGCATTTGCAGGCGCCGGGCCAAACCGTAAATTGCGTTTGCCACCCACGTCTTATTGGTGTTGTTAGGGCCGCAAAAAACGGTCAGCGGCCGAATACTCAGCGCGGCTTCCTTGATCCTTCCCAGGTTCTTCACACGAATCTTGAATAACTCCATATCCACCCTCCGAACAAGCCGCCTACATCACTTCACCGAGACACCCTTATTTTACAGCGAACTCAATGTCGATGTCCAGGAGGGATCGAAACACGTTGCCGGTTGTTGCCTCACGTCGCGCACGACCATGGCTGCTCCCGCTAATCTCCGAAGACCTTGGCGATGGTCCGTTTCTGAGCCCATTCCCTTACCAGCGTGATGACGTTACGGAATCCCAACTCATCGCACGGCTTGCAAATCGGTGAACGACTCTCGGTTCTGTGCAACATGTTCTCGGGTACCCGATTCGGGCAAAGAGCGGCAGAGAATGACGGTCCTGAGCGCCGAACGGGTTTAGCTTAGCATACTGGTGTCAAATGTCGCAGAAATGAGTATAACCGCCATTCGGAGTGGTTGGAACTAGCGTGTGGAGAACTTGCGAGTCTCGCCAGGGAATCCGCGGCCGAGGTTCCAAACGGCGCGTAAAACAGGTCTCCCCGCTGAACCGGTCCTTTCACGGCTCTAGCAGCCTTCCTCTGCGGCGCCCTCGAGGCGAGCGGTGCGGATGTGAGCGAAAAACCGTCGGGAGTTCCGGATACTATGACTTAGTCGTCAGGCAACAGAACTTCGGAGGATCGCGGAGCAAGTTCGCAGCTCATGCACTCAAAGCGCTGTCGCCCTGACAGAACCTCAAGAACGCGTGGGTATCCAGCAGCAATGTCATTCCATGTACTCCCGGACTTCTTCCAACGGCGCATCGAAGTCGGGAGCCATCCAGAACTCGGCTTTCCGATAACAGCCCGGCTCACACGGCCAAGCGGTTCGCTCGGCCTTCTTCACTGCCGCCAAAGGCCGTCCCTGCTCAGTGATCATGATTTCTTCCCCAGGCTGAAGACGGCCGATGATTGCCGGCAAATCGGCCTGGGCTTCCTACATGGTTACCGTTGTCATGCTTTCTCTCCAAGTATTCGAGTTTGAAATCCAAACAAATTATACTCAATTCGTCCTGGCGACGAAACGGCAGCAGCCGTTCCATTCCAACGGCCGACTCATCTCCTCGACGCCAAGTAGCTCGACAACACGACCTCCAACGACTGGTCGGTACGCACCAGCACATAATCGATCCGCTGCTGCCGGCAACCTTGCTTCAGTCGGTACACGAACTTCTGCAACTCGTCGAGATAGGCCTTCCGCAAGGCGCGCGGCTCGGCCAGCAACTCGGGCAGGCCCTCCAGGCCGCGAAAGAGCATCATCTGCTCAAAGGGGAAATCGACCTCGGCCGGATCGAGCACGTGCATCAACACGACCTCGTGCCGGCGGTGACGGAAATGCTTCAGCCCGGCCAGAATAGCGTCGACGTCGTCCAGCAGATCGCTGAAGATGATCACGATCCCCCGCTTGCGGAAGCGCTCGGCCAACTCGTGCAGGATGGGGCCGGCAACCGTCTTCCGCTGGGCGGCCGATTGTTCCATGACGTGGACGATCTCCTTCAGGTGCGAAGGGTTGCCGCTGGGCCGCACCAAGGCGCGGATCTCGCGGTCGAAGGTCACCAGCCCCACGCTGTCCTGCTGCTGGAGGATCAGGTAGGCCAGCGACGCGGCCGCGCACTTGGCATATTCCAGCTTCGACATCGGCGCCTTGTCGCTCTGGTACGACATGCTCTCGCTGGTGTCCAGGAGCAGGTTGCAGACCAGGTTCGTCTCTTCTTCGAACTGCTTGAGGCAGTACTTGTCGGTGCGTCCCAGCACCTTCCAGTCGAGATAGCGCAGGTCGTCGCCGGGCGTGTATTCGCGGTGCTCGGCGAATTCGATCGAGAAGCCGTGGAAGGGGCTGCGGTGTACGCCGGCCACGTAACCCTCGACCACCAGCCGCGCCCGCAAGGCCAGCCCTTGCAGGCGGGCGAGAATCGCAGGATCGAGATATTGGGCAGCGGCGGCGGACATGGATCAAGTAAAAAGCAAAAACCAGGGAAGGGGGCTATCCCGAATCTCAGTAACTATTCCGTAGAATGTGGAGTATTCGACCCCTGCCGGCTCGCCCGGCAGGTGAACGAGTTTTTTTAGCGAAGAAGCGTTTCCCGTATTTTCCGGGACCCCTGCCAGCTTTCCATCGCTGTTCGCCGTTTTTTCCACTTTTCCGCCGCCCGGCCAAGGGCCGGGCGGCGGAAAAGTGGAAAAAACGGCGAAACGGGCGGGCGAGGCGTCGTTTCTAGTTGCCAATCCTGCGCTCCGCTGGGGCAAGCCCAGCGGGGACGGGATTAAATCGACAAACCGCAAGCGGGCTGGGGTCCAGTTCTCCTTTCTGCTAAACAACTTCAAATCACAAATCTACATTCCTTTACTTCGTTATCTCCGCCTTGAACACTCCCTCGGTACCATCGCCGAGTTTGGCGGTGGCAATCAGCCGCCGCACGATCTCGTCGGCCTTGATGCCTTCGGCCTCGGCGTTGAAGTTGGTGAGGATGCGATGCCGCAACACGGGACAGGCCACCGCCCTGACGTCTTCGCAAGCGGCGTGGCAGCGGCCGTGCAAGATGGCGCGGGCCTTGGCGCCCAGCACTAGGTACTGGCTGGCGCGGGGGCCGGCGCCCCACTGCACGTAGGAGCGGATGAAATCGGGGGCGTCGGCCGCCGAGGCCCGCGTGCGGCGGACCAGGTCCAGGGCGTAGCGAATGACATGATCGGCCACGGGCACGCGGCGGACGATCTTCTGCATCGCCAGGATCTGCTCGCCCGTGAGCGTGGGCACAATCTGCGACTGCACGTCGGCCGTGGTCTGCCGCACGATGCGGAACTCCTCGTCCTCGCTGGGATAATCGACGAGGACATGGAACATGAAGCGGTCCAACTGGGCCTCGGGCAGCGGGTAGGTGCCTTCGTGTTCGATGGGGTTCTGCGTGGCCAGCACGAAGAAAGGCTCGGCCAGTTGATGCCGCGTGCCACCGGCAGTGATCTGGTATTCCTGCATGGCCTCCAGCAGGGCCGACTGCGTCTTGGGCGGCGTGCGATTGATCTCGTCGGCCAGGATTACGTTGGCGAAAATCGGACCCTTGAGGAACTTGAATCCGCGGTTGCCGGAATGCTTGTCTTCCTGGATCACTTCCGTTCCCGTGATGTCGGCGGGCATCAGGTCGGGCGTGAATTGGATGCGGCTGAAGTGCAGGGCCAAGGCATCGGCCAGCGTGCGGATCATGAGCGTCTTGGCCAGGCCCGGCACACCCACTAAGAGGCAGTGCCCGCGGGCGAACATGGCGATCAGCAGTTCTTCGATCACCTGCCGCTGGCCGACAATCACGCGGCCCAATTGCTCGGTAATCAGCCGATAAGCTTCATTGAGTTTCTGAACGGCTTCTAAATCGTTGTCCTGGAGCATCGGGGGGCACAGGGTTGAGGGTTAGCGAAACCGAAAAATCAAAATCCGAATGTCGAAATACGAAACAATTACAAAATCAAAGGCAGAAATTCAAAACGTCAAACGGCCAAGCCCGCCGCGAAAACTCGGTTGCCGCGGGGCCATCGTGCAGACACACGCCACGGAGAAAACCCCACGCGGCCGCATGAGGACGTTCACCGTCGGAGCAGGGGTTCTTGATCATTTGAGTTTCCTATTTTGAATCGGCGTACCCGCTTGCGGGTCGCGTATTTCGGAATTCGTATTTCGGAAGTCGTTTGTTATTTCCACCGTCGTGTCCTTCTTACCAGCCTTGATTCCCAGCAAGACCAATTCGGTTGGTGTGGCAATCAGCAAGCGGCCGTTGGCGACCAGCAGATTACCGCCGCGAACGCCCAGGGGGGCCAACTCGATTTCCTTCTTCAACTGCGCGGTCTGCTGATGGAAGACATAGACTTTCTCCCGCGTCGGCCAGAGGACATAGGCGCCTGCCAACAGCCCTCGACCGTAGCCCAGCTTGTCCTCTCCCTCCGGCCAGACGTGCGCGATATTTCCGGCCCGGGGGCCGTCGGTGTTGATCCAATAAAGTTTATGTCCACTAGCGATCAGGCAATCGCCCGAAACGCCCAAGAGATGGACCACATCGTCCAGCGGGTCTTGAACGGGAGTGTCAGCGGGGTGATCGCCGCGCCGTCCCGGCCAGAGGATGCGCCCCGTGGCGGCGTCGAAGGCATAAACCTTGGGGCTATCGGCGGGAGCCACGTAAAGACGGCCGCGATCGAACAAGCAAGGATTCAACTCGCGCTGCCAGTGGGCAGCCAAGCGCAGGAAATTTCCACCGCGGGCGCGGGGATAGAGGCTCAACCAGTGGATGCGGCCGTCCTCGACGGCCAGTGCCGCCACCGCACCGAGATTCGTATTCACGTAAATTGTATCGCCGGAGAGCGTCAGCAGCGTGTGCGTGCATTCCGCCAGGGCGCCGCGGGCCGGCGTTTCCGCCGCGCAGACGAATCGCCGCCACCGCATGCGGGCCGTGGTCGTGTCGAAACAAGCCACGTGGACCTGCGGGCGAATGTCGTTGCGGCGCATGACGATGAAAAGCCGTGCGGCGGCGACAACCGGCGCCCCGTCGAAGGCCCAGCCCTCCTCCGCGGCAACCCGCCACAACAACTTGCCTTCCGCGCGCAGGTCCAGGCAGACCAGGTTGCCAGACGCCACCGACACCCCGGGCTGCTGCGGCGGATTGGTGATCGGTGAGCCCATGCGGGCGTAGAGCCGGTCGTCGGCAATGGTCAGCGTGTAACGCGGCGTGCCCAGGGCATCGCCCGGTCCGGGCATGGCCAAGGGCGCATCCGCCGGCTCGCGATAGATAGCAGGCTCAGTGTCGCCCCAAGCCGGCTGGCCCGTATCCGCGCGGAAGGCAAAGACGGCCGCTTGATCGGCGGCGAACACGCGGCCTTGGCCGAGCACAGGATGGAATGCCAGCGGCGCAAGCGGATCGTCGGCCACGGCCAAACGACGCGGTTCCACGGGAGACGGCTGCGGGGGAGCCGACTGTCGCAAAGTCGCCCGCCACTGGACGTCGGCCACGTCGATCAACTCGGGGGCAATCGCGTTGCGGGCCGGCGAGCCGGCGAAGGTCGGCCAGTCCTGTGCCGGCTTGGCCTTGGGCCACAATGCGCTTTGGCTCAGCAATTCCGCCAAGGCCGCGGCATAGCGCACCTCGCGCCCGCCCAGTCGTCCGCGGGCATCGCCGTGCAGTTGCACGAAGGCGGAAAGCTCCTCCTTTGCCCGCTGGGGTGAACCTTCCAGGATCGAGACCAGCACCAGCCGCGCGCGGACGGCGGCCGGATCGAGCGTCGAATCGGGATAGCCGGGCCAGGTGTTGAGTTCGCCGGGCGGCGTCTTGGCAGGCAGGATCCGCTGCCAGCACCAGCGCGCGGCGGAGAAATCGCCCTCCTCCAGGCGGATTTCGCCCAGGGCCATCAGGGCCTTGTCGCCCCAGGAACTGGCCAGCGCTTGTTGCACGACGTTATTGAGCAATTTCGCGTCGCGATGGGCGAGGCCCTCCTCGTACCATTTCTGGGCGAGCGTGTCGACGCGGGCGCGATAGAGCCGCAAGGCTTCCGGCGGCAACGCCGCCAACTGCATCTGGCAGGCATCGCTCAGATTGATATAACGCGAGGGCGTGACCGCTTGCAACTTTCCTTCGGCGTTCTCCATCACTTGCCGCAAGGTCTCGACGGCCTCGTCCCACTGGCGTTCGAGCAGGCAGGCCTCGACCCGTTTCAGGCGGGCCAGGGCGGCGCCGTCGGCACGGTCGAATTGTACGGTGTCGGAAAGCTCGAACTGGTAGTTGGCCGCCGTGCGGGGGAACTGGGCATGCGCCGCCGACACGATGATTCCGGCCAGCAGGGCGAGAGTGACAAAGCACAAAGTTCGGAAATTATAGGGGCCGAAATGCATCACAGGTCCAAAGTATAAACGCGCAGAGCTTGCCCCCCCAGCACCTCCCATCAATGAATCGGTTCGCCGGGACGCAACTATTGCCCTGAGTAAATACTAAGTATAAGCTGGCTACAGATTTGGGGAAAGCGGTGTGCATGCCTTTTGTCAAATGTGTCGCGTTGTCGTCGTCTCCAATACTGCCTGCCCCGGAGGGGCATTTGAGAATAGCCCAGCGATTTATCGCTGGGTATCGAATAGCGAGACCCTTCCCAGTCCCGTAGGGACGACTGAGTATCCCGCGGAATCCGTTTCAATCGTCCCTACGGGACTACCGGACTAACGACGTTTTCGTTTCCCAGCGATAAATCGCTGGGCTATTCTCCGGTGCCCCTCCGGGGCAAGAACACGTGCGGGACCATCCGCAAACCAGCGATCGATGTACAAGAACATGTGAGCCGACGATTGCCGAGTCACGATCCACAATCGCGCCCACGGGCATTTCGGATCTTGCGCCGCGTCCACAAGAGGTGTTCCCTCCTACGCGGCTTTCGGGCGGCCGCCTCCCCTTCCCGGGTGCCCCGGAGTAGGCTAAAATCGCTTGGTTTCACACCTCTCGAGAATCTGGCACATGAATGTCCTCATTGTTGGCAACGGCGGCCGAGAACACGCCCTGGCTTGGAAGATCTCGCAAAGTCCGCGGGCGGAACGCGTTTTTGTCGCCCCAGGCAATGCGGGCACCGACATCGAGGGCGAGAATGTGCCGATCCAGGCCAACGATTCCCCGGCCTTGATCCGTTTTGCCCAGGACAATCAGGTCGGATTGACCGTGATCGGTCCCGAGGTCCCGTTGGCCGATGGCATCGTCGACGCCTTTCAGGCCGAAGGGCTGCGGGTCTTCGGTCCCAATCGGGCCGCCGCGGAACTCGAAAGCAGCAAGGTCTTCTGCAAGGATCTGCTCCATAATGCCGGCATCCCCACCGCCGACTACCAGGTCTTCCGCGACCCGTCGGAAGCCATCCGCTATCTCAACGAGCGCGAGGACTGCCGCATCGTCATTAAAGCCGACGGCTTGGCGGCAGGCAAAGGCGTGGTAGTTTGCTCCCGTCGCGAGGAGGCGATTCGCGCCGTCGAGCAGATTGCCTTCGAGAAGGTCTTTGGCGCGGCTGGCGACCGCCTGATCATCGAAGAACGACTCGATGGCCAGGAGGCCAGCGTCTTGGCGATCACCGACGGCAGCACGATCGTCACCTTGCAACCGGCCCAGGATCACAAGGCGGCCTATGACGGCGACATTGGTCCGAACACCGGCGGCATGGGCGCCTATTGTCCGGCTCCCTTGGTCGACGACGAGAAACTGGCCTGGATCGAAGAGCATGTGCTCGTGCCCACCGTGCATGCCATGAATCGTGCCCGGCGGCCGTTTCGCGGCGTGTTGTATGCCGGCTTGATGATGACCTACCAGGGTCCCAAGGTGTTGGAGTTCAACGTGCGCTTCGGCGATCCGGAGTGCCAGCCTCTGTTGATGCGGCTGAAGACCGACCTGGTGGATCTGTTGGACGCGGCGATCGACGGCAAGCTCGACGCGCTGCCGCCCTTGGAATGGGACCCGCGGCCGGCGGTCTGCGTGGTGATGGCCTCTCAGGGTTATCCGGGCCCCTACGAGAAGGGCTTTCCCATCCGCGGTTTGAGCGATGCCGATGCCTTGCCTGACGTCAAGGTGTTTCACGCCGGCACGGCTGTCGACAAGCAGGGCCGCATCGTGGCGGCGGGCGGCCGCGTGCTGGGCGTCACCGCGCTGGGAGATTCCATTCCGGGCGCGAAGCTCAATGCCTATCGTGCGGTGAAGCAGATCCGTTGGGATGGGGCCTGGTGCCGGAAGGATATCTCGGACAAGGCGATGGGATCGGGCTAAGTCGGTCCTACAGCAGGGGCGACTCGCCGGGCTTCTCGATTGTCATTGCCTTGAGCCGCTCCTTGGTGACCACGCCGGTGCTTTGCGTCATCAGCGTCCCGCCGCGAAAGACCAGCAACGTGGGCATGCCCTTGATTCCATAGCGGCCGACCAAAGCGGAGTTCTTGTCGACGTCGACTTTCACCACGCGTACGTCGGGATGTTCCGCGGCGAAATCCTCCAGGATCGGGCCGAGTTGCTTGCAGGGGCCGCACCACTCGGCATAGAAATCCACAATTACCGGTTTATCGCATTTCAATACCCGCTCTTCGAAGGTCGCGACGGTGATGTGTTCTAGCCGCGAGTCCTCCTGCGTCTGCGACCAGGGAAAGACCCAGCCGCTGTGCCCCATACAGCCAAGCAACAACACTACCAGCAGCAGAGGCACGATCCAAAACATCTTCCGGCAAACTTGCACTGCGATTTTCAAAGCGCGGGTTCCTTTAATATGTGAAAAGCCCATCATCTTCATCTGGGTGATTCCCGTCAAGACGAATCGAATGTCCGGGACTTGCGAACTGAGGGCTGGCACAGGAATTGTAGGACGGCTCTCCGCGGTCGTCTAATTTCAGGGGACGAAACACCAATCGCGTCCGCTGTCGAAGGTGCGCGGGCAACGTCGCAACCCTATTGGCCGCAGTAGGTTACGTCGCGATAGCCCACACCGGCTTGACAAGGAGGAGAGAATTAAGATATCTTGCCTGATGATTTTGGCAATTCCCAGCAACTGCGGCAATTGCGCCGCATGGTCTAGGTGTTGCCCCCCCACCTGCTAAGGAGACATCCTGTGGACCTCAAGAGAGAATTGCTGTCGATTGGCGCGGAGTTCAAGAATTTTGCCCTCAAGGGCAGCGTGATCGACCTGGCGATCGGCGTGGTGATTGGCGCGTCCTTTACCGCCATCGTGAAGTCGTTGGTCGACAACATTATCATGCCGATCGTGAGCGTCCCCATCTACTACTTGAAAGGAGGCGAGTATAAGACGTGGCATCTCGGGCCGATTGCCTTCGGACAGTTCCTGGGCGACGTGCTGACTTTCCTGGTCGTGGCCTTGGCCCTGTTCATCTTCATCGTGAAGTTCCTGGGCTGGATCTTGCGGACGAAGAAGGAAGCCCCGCCGCCGGCGGCACTCACCAAAGACCAGGAACTGCTGGTGGAGATCCGCGATCTGCTGAAGAGCCAGAAGCAAGGCGGGGCAAGCGCCGAGGTGCACGTGTAACAGCTCGGCACGTATGCGGGTGTTTCTTGCCGAATGCCGTTCCTGGTTGTGAGTCCTGCATTTCCGGACCCCACTCGGGCAAGGGGTCTGTCGATTTAGTCCCGTCCCCGCTGGGCTTGCCCCTATTGTTCCGGAATTCGGTTGGCACAGCAAGTGCTTGGGCCTGAGGCGGTCAGGCCGCGCGCGATCCGGCGGCATGGCAGCAGCGGGCAGAAACGTCGAGGAGATCGTCCAGGAAGCCGTCGGCGCGGAGAAGACTCCGGGGAAGGTCGCCCAGAAGACGCGGGCGGCGCCGGCGTCGCCAGGCGTCCAGACTGCCGGCATCGCGGCTGGCCTCGGCCAGTTTCGTCGGCAGTGACTCCAGGCTCCCGCCGAGCACTAACTCGAGATAGACGATGCTCTTGCTCCGGGGGAGTTCCTGGGGTTGTCGCATGCAGTCCATGTCGGTCGCCGAAAGCCGTAAAGCTTCCCGCAGCCGCGTAAACAGGGTGCAAGCGCGTTCGTAGAAGTCGGCGGCGGCACGGATCTCAGTGTCCTGGCGATAGGCCGCAAGCAGGCCCTGGAAGTTGCGCAACACGGAGGGGACCATGGCAGCGGGGATCTGCCCCAGCAGGCGATCCGCGGCTTCGTCCGCGCGGAGGAGTCGGCGATGCAAGTACAACAGGTACGGATCGAAAGGGAAACCGCGTCGCCGGCCGTCGCTGCGGTAATCGAGAATCCTGAAACGCCTGCTCACAAGCGCCACTGATGGTGGCGCTGAGGTCGTGCAAGACCCGGCTCGGCGGGCCAAAGCGGTCCACGGCCTCCCGCAGGCAAGGCGCCACGTCGCTCGCGTTTTCGCTGGGGATCTTCCAGTTGCCCAGCAACATTCCCGTCGCGGCTTCCTCGATTCCCAAGAACACGGGGGTTTCCGGTTTCAGGGTCCCGTCCAAGAGCCACGTGATCGGACCGCGTTGGGCCAGGCATTCGCGGATCCTGGGCGCGGCTTGGCGGTGCAGCGCGCCGAGGTAGAAGAGGAATCTCTGTTGCTGGTCCCAGAGCGTGCTGAGTGGCACATCCAGCGCCGGCTGACGGCTGGCTAGCTCTTCGCGGAGATCCGCCAAGCGGCGGCCGTGCAAATAGGTCTGGACGCCGACATGGGCGATCAGATCGAAAGCATGCCTCGCCCCCGGCGGCGCTACGGCGGCCAGCGCCGCGGAGCGACTGCATAGCGGCCCCGCCTGTCCCGCCCGGTGGCGGACCGTTTCGCGGGCTTCAAAGCGGCCGTGGCGGAGGCTGACGATGGTTCGGCGCGTCGTCTTCTGGACGCAGTCCCAGGTCGCGATCGGGGGCTGTGCGCCGGTCGCCGCTTCCTGACGCGGGTCAAAGTGGAAAGCCACTCCGGCGGGCAGACAGGCGCGAGAGCAGATTCGCCACGCGTGTTTGCAAACGCTGCTGCAACTCGCCGACAGTCAGCCCGGCCGGGGCCTGCGTGACCAACGCCCTGAGCGTATTCAAGAGCGTCCCCTCGCGGGAAAAGTGGACATCACGCCAGGCCCATAGGCCCCATTCGTCGAACTGCGGCACGTCGGCCGGGGTGTAGTACGCGGCGTTGTGATTGTAGCTGGTGTAGTAGCCGTGTTTCTTCAAGGCGCGGAAAACGGTCATGTGGCAGACCTGGAATTGGCGCTGTAGTTGCTGCAGGCTGGCAACCTTGCGCTGGCGGAGCCAGTTGACGAGTTTTTGTTCCCTATCCGTGAGCATGGCGGCGTCCTGTTATTGTGTCTGATTACTTTTCACGCACTTAGTCACATACTATAACATTCCGAAGAAAAAAGAAGGCCGCAGACGCGGCAAATTCCAGAGAAACAACCGCCCCTGACTCTTATACTATGCGAAACCTACAGTCGCCCTTAACCTAATACTACAGCGCTAACTTGAGTTCCATTTACATGCGGGAGTTTCTGTCAGCTTGATGCCCATGCTCCGCAAAACTCGGCGAGTTTCTTTGGTATGGCAACGGCGAGCACAGGCGTTGCG
>Ga0181520_10000863_pt1 | contig 65423 bp, 49 predicted proteins | sample PEATcosm2014_Bin_29_FD_132451 | JGI IMG/M metagenome (GOLD analysis project Ga0181520, IMG submission 132451) | Peatland microbial communities from MTU Mesocosm Facility, Houghton, MI, USA - PEATcosm2014_Bin02_30_metaG | ecosystem: Environmental > Terrestrial > Soil > Wetlands > Peat | place...
CGCCCGCTCCGGCGCCCGCGCCCCCCGTTCCGCCGACCCCGCCGACCCCGCCAAAAGTAAAAGAACTTGAATCCGCGTCGCCGACGCCGCTGCCCGAAATCAGCGAATGCCCCGCCGGCAAGGTGCGCGTCAATTTCAACGAAACGGACCTTCGCGAAATCGTCAAGACGATGGCGACGATGACCAATCAGAACTTTCTGCTCGACAAGTCCATTACCGGGCAGATCACCATCGTCTCGCCGACCTGCGTGACCACCGAAGAAGCGTACGACATCTTTCTGTCGGTGCTGTACGTCAACGGCATGACGACCGTGAAAGTCGGCAAGCTGACGAAAATCATCAAGCGCGCCGACGCGCAGACGCAGCCGATTCAAACCAATGTGGACGGTCTGGGCCGCGACAACGAACGGTACATCACGCAACTGATCAAGTTGAAAAACCTCGATGCGGTGGATATCGCGGGCTCCTTTCGGCCGCTGATCAGCAACGACGGCAACGTCTTCGCCTACGGTCCCGCGAACATGCTGATCATTCTGGACAGCGCTGCGAACATCAACCGCCTCTACCGCATTCTCCAAAAACTCGACGTTGAAGGCACCGAGCAATTGATCGAAGTGATGCCGGTCGAGTACGCGGCGGCCGACGCGCTCGCCGACGTCATCCTGCAGCTCTTCGAACAAGAAGCGCGAATTTCCGGAATGTCCGGCGGCGGCGCCAACAACCCGCTCAGCCAACTGCGCCAGCGGCTGCAACAGCAGCAGGGCGCACGGCCCGGCGCCCCGGCGGCGCTCGGCCAACGGCCGGGGGCCACGGGGGGCGCGCTGTCGGTCGCCAATGGCGAAACGTTGCGCATCATCCCCGACGCCCGCACGAACAGCCTCGTGGTGAAAGCGAGCACGTATACCTTAAAGCGGGTGAAGGAAGTCATCGCCAAGCTCGACCAACCGCTGCCCGGCGGCGAAGGCAAGATCCACGTGGTGTATCTGGAAAACGCCAACGCCACCGATCTCGCCGGCATCCTGGCCGACCTCGCCGGAACCGGCGGCGGCGGCGGTGCGGCGGGCCAGCGGCGGCCCGGGACTTCCGGCCAGGCCGGGCGGCCGGGCTCGCAGGCGGGCGGCGCGGCGGGCGCGTTCGCGTCGCGCTTTGGCGGCAGCTCGAGCGGCGGCTTGGGCAGTTCCGCCCTGAACCGCTCGGGCGCCGGCGGGCAGCTCGGGGCCGGCGGCATCAGCCGCGATCAAGGCAATCCGACGCGCGGCATCGCGACGACCTCGGGCCGGTTTCTGGCGGACTTCGAAGGCGCGGTCCGCATTACGGCCGACCCGGCGACGAACAGCCTGGTGATCATCGCCAGCAACCGCGACATGGAAATCCTGCGGGAAGTCATCACGAAACTCGATATCCCGCGGCCGCAGGTGTACGTCGAAGTGATGATCGCGGAAATCACGTCCTCGCGCGGCGTGACTCTCGATATGGAATTTCGCTCGACCAACAATCCCACGTCGAAGGGCGTGCAAGTGATCGGCGGCACCAACTACGGCGGCATTCAGAACGCCGCCGCCAACCCGCTGGGCATCTCGGGCTTTGCCATCGGCGCGTCCGACGGCACGATCACGTTCAACGGCCAGACGTTCCCCAACATCGGCGCGCTGTTCACGGCGATGCAAACCGACAGCGACGTCAACATCATGGCGACGCCGCACCTGCTGACAACGGATAACGAGCAAGCCGAAGTCATCATCGCCGACAACATTCCGTTCATCACCGGCCAGATTTACTCGACCAATTTCGCGGCGCCGACAACCACGATCGAGCGGCAGGACGTCGGCATTACGCTGCGCATCACGCCGTCGATCAACGAATCCGACATGGTGCGCCTGACGATCTATACGGAAAATTCGACGGTCACCGACAGCCCGGCCGGCCTGTCGGCGGCGCAGGTGGGCATCACCACGGCCAAGCGCAGCGCCGACACCGTGGTTGTCGTGAAGAGCCGCCAGACGGTGGTCATCGGCGGCCTGATGCAGGACAACATTACGTACACGGAATCGAAAGTCCCGGTGTTCGGCGACATCCCGGTCATCGGGTACTTTTTCAAGAACAGCAGCCGCACGGTCAACAAGACGAATCTGCTGATTTTCATCACGCCGCACATCATTAAGGACACGGGCGACCTGGAAGAAGTCACCCGGATGAGCAACTACCGCTTGCAACAGTTCCGGCAGCAAAACAAGATGCCCGGCCGCCGCAACCTCGATGAAGAAACCATGCAGCCCGAGGAACGCGTTTTCCGGCCGCCGGAACCGCCCGCGATCGAAATCGACCCGACCAAACGCGGCACATCCGTGCGGAAACCGGCCGAAGTGACGCCGGAACCGGCCGCGGCCCCGCCGGCCAACAATCAGCCCGCCAGCGGGCAATCCGGCGGCGGGCAATCCGGCGGCAGCCAGTCGAGCGGCGGCCAATCGAGCGGCGGTCAATCTGGCGGCGGCCAGCCCTCCGATCCCGATTTTGGCGGCAGCGGCGGCAAGTAACAAGAGGAATCCAGCGCCATGCGCCAGCGACTCGGTGAAATACTCGTCGAGATGAACCTCGTCACGGCCGCGCAGGTCGGTGACGGGCTCGCGGCCCAAGCCGAAAAAGGCGGCCGCATCGGCGAAAACCTGATCAAAATGCGAATCGTCACGGAATCGCAGGTGTTGCAAGCGCTCGCCAAGCAACTCGGTCTGCCCTTCCAAGAGATGATGCCGCCCGAGGCGATCGATTCCGCGTTAGTCTCGAAGATTCCGATCGCCTACGCCAAACGCAAACTGATTCTGCCGCTCCACGTCGTTGAGCAATCAGGCAAGATCCGCATCGCCTGCGCCGATCCGCTCGATTTCCAGACGATCGACGACATGAGCCTGTTCCTTGGCGGCGAACTCGAAATCATCATCTGTCCGAGCGGCGTGATTTTCGACACGATCAACCTCACCTACGACAAGATGAGCACCACGACCGCCGACATGATGAGCGATCTGGAAGAAGAGCAAGGTTACGGGGAACTTTACGAAGAAGCCCCGGACCTGATCGATGTCGAAGACGAAGAAGCGCCGATCATCCGGCTGGTGAACCACCTGATGTTCCGCGCGGTGAAGGAACGGGCCAGCGACATTCACGTCGAGCCGTTCGAGAACGAGATCGTCGTGCGGTTCCGCATCGACGGCGTGCTCTACGAAGTCATGAAGCCGCCGAAGCGGTTCCAATCGTCGATCGCCAGCCGCATCAAGATCATGGCCAGCCTGAACATCGCCGAAAAGCGGCTGCCGCAGGACGGCCGCATCCGCATCAAGATCGCCGGCAAAGACATCGACATCCGCACCAGCGTCATCCCCACCGCGCACGGCGAGCGCGTCGTCATGCGTTTGCTGGACAAATCGTCCGTGCGCCTCGACCTTGAAAATCTTGGCTTGGCCGGCGCCAAGTTCCATACGCTGCTCGAGTTGATTCAACAGCCGCACGGAATTTTGCTAGTCACCGGCCCGACCGGCTCCGGCAAAACGACGACACTGTACGCCGCGCTCGTGCGCCGCAACACGTCAGACGTCAACATCCTGACCATCGAAGACCCGGTCGAATATCAGATCAAGGGCCTCGGCCAGATGCAGGTCAATCCGAAAATCAATCTGACCTTCGCCAGCGGGCTGCGGGCCTTTCTCCGGCACGACCCCGACATCATTCTCGTCGGCGAAATCCGCGACCTGGAGACCGCCGAAATCGCGATCCAAGCGTCGCTTACCGGCCACTTGGTGTTTTCGACGCTGCACACCAACGATTCCGCCAGCGCGTTGACCCGGTTGGTCGACATGGGCGTCGAGCCGTTCCTCGTGTCCAGTTCGCTGACCGGCGTCATGGCGCAACGCCTCGTGCGCGTGTTGTGCAAGGAGTGCAAGAAACTGGTCACGCCGGACGCCAAGCAAATTGCGGCGTTGGGCCTGGAAGCGGCCGTGCTGGCCAACACGCCGATTTATACGTCGGTCGGTTGCCCGGCCTGTCTCAACACCGGGTTCGCGGGCCGCTCGGCGATCTACGAAATTCTGGTGGTGCACGACGACCTGCGCGCAATGGTGCTCAAGAACGTCGACGCCTCGACGATCAAGCGCCACGCCATCGAAAAATACGGCATGGAAACCTTGCGCATGGACGGCGCCAACAAGGTCCGCGCCGGCCAGACGTCCATGGAAGAAGTGCTGCGCGTCACCCAGGCCGACATCGAGTAGCGCGGCGATGCCGCTGCGAGTCGCGTGGCTCGATTCCCTCAAAGGCCTCGGCATTTTGCTCGTCGTGTGCGGCCACCAATACCTGCCGCCAGCGCTCCACCAATGGATCTATTCGTTTCACGTGCCGCTGTTCTTTTTCATCTCGGGCTGCTTGTTCGACGCCTCGCGCTACGCCGGGCAGGCCGCGTACGCCCGCCGGCGCAGCCGGACGATCCTCGTTCCGTACGTCGTGTTCGGCCTCGCGACGTGGCTGCTCTGGGCCGCGGTCCGCCGGCCATTCGGCGCGTCGCACAACGTCGCCATTCCGTTGTGGAAACCGCTCCTCGGCCTGCTCTACGGCAACGCGACCGGCGACTGGCTGATTTTCGATTCGCCGCTCTGGTTTCTGCCCTGTATTTTCGTCGCCGCGAATCTGTTCTTCTGGATTCATGCCCACGCGAAAGGCGGCGTCGCCGGCGCCCTGTGTTTGTTCGCCTCGGCGGCGGTCGGCGCCGTCGTCGTCGGTTATCAGCCGTTCCCGGCGCCGTGGGGCGCGGACCTCGCGCTGTCGGCCGCGGTCTTCTTCGGCGCCGGGTATTGCCTCCGACCGGCGCTCGACCGCGCCATGACGGCTGCGCCGTGGCTCATTTTCGCCGCCGCGGCCGTCGCGCTGGCGGCGGCGAACCTCGCCTTGTCGTGGCGCAACGGGCCGGTCGACATGAACTCCCGCAGCTTCGGAAATCCGGTCGTGTTCTACGCGGCGGCGTTCGCGGGCATCGGCTGCTGGCTGGCCATCTCCCGCCTGCTGCCGCCGACGCGGGCGCTCGCCTGGCTGGGCCGCAACACGCTCGTCATTCTGGCGTTTCATCGGCCCGCGGGTTCGCTTGTCGAACACGTGCTCGGCCGCCGGCTGTGGAGCCTGCCTTTTTTGTCGTATAGTGCTTTGTTGTCATGGTCGGCGTTTCACGCGGCGGCGGCGGTGGTTCTGTGCGCGCCGATTGCATTCGCCGTGAATCGGTATTTCCCGTTTGTTCTCGGCAGGCGCCATGTCGCCGACATTCGACGTGAAGCGAAGGAGTGAGCGCATGCGCATTTCGGTCAAAGAAATCAACGAAAAGCTGACGAAAACCGGTCCGCTGCAGCGCCGGATCATCGGCGTTTACGCTTGCGACGTCCGGCCGGCCGCGGCCTCTCCGGTCGCTTCGGTAATCCGCAACGGCAATCCGTGCCTGGCCAAGGCGTTGTTCAAGATGTCGGGCGATCGCGATGTTCCCGCCGTCTGCGTCAGCGAAGATGTGGCGGGGGAATCGTGCTTCGGCTTGATGATGTGGTTTGGTTATCACGAATTCCCGCCGCGGATCGACCTGATGTTCACCAGCGATTCGCCCTCGCGCGATTCGTTTTGCATCAAGCGGAACTCCGAGATTTGCACGGCGACCTTCCGCGACATAGGCGAGTTCTCGCCGATCGGCAAGGTGGTCGTGCTGCAGCCGCTCGACGACTTCGACGGCAGCCTCGGCGACCCGAAGTCGATCGTGTGCTTCGGCGGCGCCGATCAACTGCGAAACCTCGGGGCGTTGATCCATTTCGGCGAATCGCGGGCGTTCACGCCGATCATGGCGCCGTGGGGTTCGGGCTGCTCGACCTTCGTCGCGTTTCCCGCGGGGATGGCGAGCGGTTGCCCGAAGGACACGGCGTTTCTCAGCCCGGTCATTCCCGAGGCGAACGGTTGGCTGCCGGCGGACGTGTTCGCGCTGGGCATTCCGATCGCCATGGCGGCGCGCATGGCCGGCGATTACGAATCGTCGTTTGCAGTCAAAAAACCCGAATTGACGTACCCCGCCGTCAAAGAGCCGATTTGACGCGGACGCAAACGGGCGGCGTCGCGGGAAATTTGCCGCGCGGCGGTCGAAAGACCTGCTAAAAGCCCGCGCTGTTGTCATTCGCTGCGCACACCTTTGCCGCGGCGGCAAAAGTGCGCCACCCAGTAGCCGTCTACCGATAACGCGATCGAAAAAGGGCCACCTCAACCCGGGTTCGAATCTTGCGTCCAGGTCGCCGAGGCAGCCAGCGCGGGGGTGGCACACTTTCGGCCGAGCTTGCGAGGCTGAAGGTGTGCTTGCATTCTCTTTGAAACGGACGCCGCCGCAAATGCTGCCTAACTCGGCAGCAATCCCCGCACGAACACCAGGGCGCTGCGGACCTCCGCGAGGAAATCGAGCAAGGCGCCGGGCATCGGTTTGCCGCCGAAGAGCGTGGCCGGATCGATGCCGATCTGGCGCAGCAGTTCTTGCACCGGCGTCGGCATCAGCACGCCCGGAATGTCCCAATCGCCGGTCAAATAGATGAGGTTGCGCGGCAGCAATTCCAGGCTTTGATCGCCGGTCTGCGCGTTGATGGCGTTGACTGTGGAAACCAACAAATCGTCGGCGGCGATGAACGCGTCGAGCCCCTGGCCGAGCGTCGTCAGATTCACCTTGCGCAGCCCGCGAATCCGCCGCAGCATGCCCGTGAACCAGTTTCGCTCCTGATAAAGCTTGGCGGTCTCGGTCATGCCGAACGCCTGGCCGACGTCGCCGGCGCCGATCAGCAACTGCGCGGCCGCCCCCAGCAAATACGCGACGCCGGGGTCGATGCGGACCGTCCCGACGGCCGTGCTCCCGCCCTGTTCGGTCATCACGAGCCGCTGCATGGTGTAGCCGAATTTCGGGTCCGCCGTCATGATCTGCGTGCGCGGCAGCAGCGCCTGGCCCACCTCGGCGCCCTCGCTGAGCGTTTCCTCGAGGAACTGCAGGAACGACGCGTCGCCCGATTGCCAATGGTTGATGAAGTTCAACACGTCCATCGCAAAGCGGATGCCGCCGATCAGCCCGCAGCCGAGCTGCGCGGTCGAGTTATTCGCATCCGCCCCGAGCGCCTGGTCGAACGACGCGATCGCCGCGTCGAAATTGCCCCGCGCGACGTAGAACCAGCCCCAGGTCGTCGGGTCGGCGTCCGTCGCCGGCGGCGAAATGTACGTGTCGCTCGTCGGCTGCGGCGGCGGCAGGGCGGCGGTGCGGCCCAGTTTGACGCGCGAGGTGACGGCCAGCAGCACGGCGCCGACGCCGTAATCCACCTGCTCGCCCTTCAGCACGTAGTTGTACATCGCCCAGGTCGACGGCGCGGTGCCGTACGACGTGCCCAGCAAAATCGTCTCGCCCGCGGCGTCCTTGACGACCTGATCGAGCGCGCCGGCCAGCGCACGGTCGGCCAGCGTCAATTCGTCCGCGGTCGCGAGGTTCGCTTGCGCGGCCTCGTAGATGCCGTACGCGACCAGCGGCCCGACGCTCGTTTCGAGATAGGTGTCGGGCCGATTCATGACCGTCGTCCAGCGATCATCCCAGCGCTGCAGCGGCGTCATCCCGGCGAGCTGCGCGGCGAACCGCGTCGATACGCCGTCCAGACCCGGCGTCGACGCCGGCAGCAAGTGCATGGCCGTCCCCGAGGCGGCGATCACCCAGGCGTTGCCGCGGCCCCAATAGTCTTTCACGGGCGGGGTCAGGGCGCCGGTCCGCTGGTCGAAGCGATGCCGGTACATGCCGGTGTCGGGGTCGCGCAGGTGCGCGGCGAAGGTTGTGAATTGCAGGATCGCTTCGGTCCATGGCGCCGCCTGCTGATCGGCGGCGCCGACCTCGACCAGGAACGGCGTAATCATGTAAAGCGAATCGACCCAGATTTGCTGGGGCGTCTGCCAGCCCATGTGCACAAGCGCGCCGTCGGGCAGGCGCTGGGCCTTGTTAAAGATGTAGTTCTTCGCGTCGTCGACCGGCGCGCGGTATTTGGGGTCGCCCGTCTCCTGCCACAGGCGCAGGGCCAGCCGCGCGGGCGGCACGTGATCGTTGTAGGCGATGAAGTAGCCGATGGAAAGTTGATAATCCATCCACTGCTGGACGTAATCGTGATACGCCGCGTTCTGCGTCAATTGCCAGAGATTCCACATGCCGAGCATCACGACGCCGCTGTCCCAACTCCAGCCCATCGTCTGCGGCGGATACGAGGCGATCCATTGGTCGGCGAGCGCGCGGGCCGTGGCCAGTTCGTCGCCCGCCGGCGAGGCGTCGTCATCGGCCGCGTCGTCGTCGATCGGCGCCGGCGAAGACGTCGTGTTGTTCTTGTTGCAGGCGAAGACCGCCAGCGCCAGAAGCGCGGCGATCGCCAGCCGCCAGGCAAGCTGCCTGTTCATGTTCATCGCTCCGTTGATGCGCGGTCGACCGCCGGTCCGCGAGGCCCGATCGGATGAGATCGCGGGGTGTTCGAACGTGCGTTAGCCGTCGGCCAGCGCAATTTCCGCCGTGCCATTGATAATGACTTCTTCGCCCTTTTGGTTGACGGCCTTGAATTCCGCGTACGCGACGCCGTTTTCGACCTTGACCACCTGCGATTGCACGGTGACCGTGTTCTCCGGGTAAACCGGCTTCGAGAAGCGCACGTGGATCCGCTTGAGCGCGTAGGGGTCGCCGGCCCAGAAAGTGTGGGCGCGGGCGGTGTAGGCCATCGTGCACAGGCCTTGCAGGATGTTGCCGCCGAGGCCGACCATCTTGCCGAATTCCGGGTCGATATGGATGAAATTGAAGTCGCCGGACGCGCCGGCGTAGAAGATCGGGTCGTACTTGCCGAGCGTGTGCTTCAATTCGATCGTCTCGCCCGGCCTCACTTCGCTGCACTTTTTCATAACGCGCCTCCCCGCACCACGAAGGTGTACAGCCCGGTGGTGACCAATTCGCCGTTCACCCGGCTTTCGGTTTCCAAGCTCACGACGAGGTTCTGCTTGCGCGCCTCGGCCGATTTGAGCCGGCCGGTGGTGAAGACCTCGTCGCCGTGCTTAACGGGTTTGTGGAAGAGGAATTCCTGCTCGCCGTGCACGAGCATCGGCATGTTGAGTTGCAATTCGCGGTCGAACAGCATCGCGCCGACTGTCTCTTTCATGTACACCACCGCGAACATCGGCGGCGCGACGATCTGGCCGTAGGGCCCGGCCTTCGCGGCCGCCTCGTTGCAACACAGCGGGTTCTTTTCGCCGGTCGCGTTCACGTATTCCTTGATCTTCTCGATGCCGACGATATATTTCGTCGGCGGGTAGGTCTTGCCAATGAACTTCGGGTCAATCATGTTCGACTCCCGGAAAGAGTAAAAAGCGACGGCCGCGATTATCGGCGGGCGAGGGCCGGGTTGTCAAACCGCGCCGGCGGAAACGGCCGGGTCGGTTGGCGAGAAATTGGGAACCATCGGGCTCGCGCGCCTTGACTTGGTCGTTGACGAAAGGCGGTCGAAATATTAGTCTTACTGACAAGAGTAAGAACGGAGGGCGCCATGCGCATTACATCGAAGGGCCAGGTGACGATCCCCCAGGCGATCCGCGAACGGCTCGGACTGTTGCCGGAGACCGAGGTCGATTTTGTGGTCGAGGGCAACGCCGTGAAAATTGTACGGGCGAAGAAAAACAAAAAACTCAGCCGCGGCGAAATGATCGTTCGTCGTTTGACGGGCTCCGGCACGATTAAGATGACCACCGACGAAATCATGGCGTTGACGCGCGGCGAATGAGGCCCGTACTCGTCGATAGCAACGTGATTTTGGACGTCGCTACGCAAAATCCGGTTTGGTATGCGTGGTCGAGCGAACGAATCTCCCGTATTGCGGACACCGGTCTCCTCGTGATCAATCCGATTATCTACGCGGAAGTCTCGGTTCGCTTTGCGTCTGTTGAGGAGCTCGAACCGGTTCTCCCGCCGCTCGTGTTTCGCCGCGAACCGATTCCCTACGAGGCGGCGTTCCTCGCCGGAAAGGCGTTTCGCACATATCGAAAGCGCGGCGGGCAGCGCTCGTCGCCGTTGCCCGATTTTTTCATCGGCGCCCACGCGGCGGTCGCCCGATACCGCCTTTTAACTCGTGACGCCTCCCGTTATCGGACGTATTTCCCTACGGTCGAAATCATTGCGCCCTGAACCCGGCGGTCCCGCCGTCCCATTGCTCACGCCTGTGGTTCGACAATTACTTTAATCGATTCGGCGCCGCGGGCGACCAAATCGAAGCCTTCTTGGATGCGGGCGAGGGGGAGGCGGTGGGTAATCATGTCGCGCGCGCGGAAACGGCCGGCGGCGATGAGGTCGAGCGCCACGAGGTGGTCTTCCTGCGTGCCGGCGTAAGTGGTCGTCAGCGTGCGGTCGTTGCGCCAGAAAAATTGGTTGACGTCGAGTTGGAATTTCGCGCCTTCGTCCATCGGCGCAAAGAGCAATACGGTCGCGCCGCGCTCGCATGCCGCGAGACCCTGCGCAATCGCCGACGCCGCGCCGGCCGTGACGATCACGCGGTCGGCGAGCCGGCCGTCGAAGGCTTCGCGAAGTTTATCCGAGTTGAAGTCGTTGGCGAGGAACGTCGCCGTTGCGCCGAATTTTTTCGCTTGTTCGAGCCGGAAAGGCGACAAATCGGTCGCCGCGATGAAACCCGCGCCGAGCGTCCGCGCCAGTTCGACATGCAGCAAGCCCGACGCGCCGGCGCCGATCACCAGCGTCGCGACGCCCGGCCCAACGCCGATCTTGCGCTGGCCGCGCAGCACGCACGCCAGCGGCTCGGCGAACGACGCCTCTTCGTATGACAGGCCGGCCGGGATCGGATACACGCCGCGGTCGACGTTGATCGCCGGCACGCGCACGAATTCGGCGAAACCGCCGGGGTCGAACGTGGTGCGGCGCAGCGTTTCGCAGGCGGTGTGATGGCCGCGGCGGCACAGCAGGCAGGTGTTGCACGGCACGTGATGGCTGACGACGATGCGGTCGCCGACGGCAAACCGCGTCACGCCGGCGCCGACCTCGGCCACCTCGCCGGCGACCTCGTGCCCGAGCACGAGCGGCACCTTGTCGCGCCGGTACCATTCCATCACGTCCGAGCCGCAGATGCCGCTCGCGTGAATTTTCATCAACAGTTCGCCGGGCCCGATGGTCGGCGTCGGCCGTTCGGTCAGCCGGACGTCCCGGTTGCTGAAGTACATTGCAACGCGCATCGTTCACCCGCGGGATTCGGGATTCGGGATTCGGGAGTCGGGATTCGGGACTCGGGATGCGAGAGCCCGTGTCTACGTTCTCGAACTCAGAGAACCCGATCCTCCTGATCCGGTTGATCCCCCGCCTTCGCGGGGGCAGGCTCTGTTGGTCCTGTCAAAAAAAACGGATCACTACTTCGCGCGGGCGAATTCCCGCGCTTTTTGGTCTTCGTAGATCCCGAGCGCCTCGTCCGGCCGCGCGCCTTTGTGCACCACGGCGCGGACGGCCTTGATCATGCCCACCGGCGAATCGCTCTGGAAAATGTTCCGGCCCATGTCGACGCCGACCGCGCCGCCGGCGATGGCGTTCGCGGCGAGTTGCAGCGCGTCTTTCGGCTCGAGCTTCTTGCCGCCCGCGATGACGACCGGCACGGGGCAGGTCGTGGTGACTTTTTCGAAGTCGTCGCAGTAATAGGTCTTGACGATGCGCGCGCCGAGTTCGGCGGCGATGCGGCTGGCGAGCGAGAGGTAGCGCACGTCGCGGACCATCTCGCGGCCGACCGCGGTGACGGCCAGCACGGGGATGCCGTACCGTTCGCCGGCGTTGACGGCCTTGGACAACGCCAGCAGCGTGCCGCGCTCGCCGGGGCCGCCGACGTAAACCGACATCGCCAGCGCGGCGACGTTGAGCCGGACGGCGTCCTCGATGTCGACGGTCATGTCTTCGTGCGACAGTTCCGACAAGACGCTCGCGCCGCCGGACGACCGCAGCACGATCGGAATGTCGCGCGCTTGGCCGGCGTCGACGCAATGGCGCAGCAGGCCGCGCGTCAGCATCAACGCGTCGGCGTGCGGGATCAGCCCCTTGAACAGCGGGCGCGGCTGGCCCAGGCCCGTCGTCGGCCCCTGAAAATAGCCGTGGTCGACGGCGAGCATGACGCAACGGTTGTCTTTCGGGTCGATGATCCGCGCCAAGCGGTTTTGCATGCCCCAGTCCATAACTTTCCTCCTCGTGGACGGCGGTCGCGCCGCCGGGAACGGGCGCAACTTAGCACGAGGAAATCGAGCGGGCAAATTGTCGGCAGCGTGTCGGCTGTAGATTGAATCGGCGTGCAATTATCGAATGTCGAGCCGTTCCGGCGAATATTTTTGCAGAGCGAGACGAGCTTTTGGGTTGCGTTTCACAATCAAGTCGTAGAGGTGCGGCCAATATTGCGTGACGTCACGATTGCCCTGCATATTCCCCCTGATAAATCCGGATGTCCGCAGAATACGGTGCGATTGCATGTCCTCCAGGAATACCGGCGATTCTAGCCGGCATACGCAGCGAAGGTCGCCAAAAAACCCGATGCCATGTTTCCAAGTCTGATCGACGTGTTCTCGTGTTAACAGGGACGACAGCACAAACAACTCCCGTATGCATTTCTCCGGAACGCACCGATACATCACCATCAGATCGCCAATATGGGCGCTGCGTCGAGTGAGCCACCGGGTCCGGTCTTCATCGAGCTGGTACTGCTCCGAAGCAACTGCCGGTTGCATCCAAATCTTGAAACCCAGACCATATTCCTTTCGAAGTTCAATAACCCTCAGGCGTTTCGGGCAGTCCGGCCAGTCATGCTCCCAGCACACTATGCAATCGCATCCGCGCGCCGGATGGCGATGCGTTTTGAATGAACTTGACTTGTGTTCGAATTCAATTCGAACCTTTCGCTCGCCAGTGGAGGTTTTCTCGTAGGCGACGCAATCGGGAAGGCCCTGTCTGATTTCCTCCACTCGCATGCGAAATCTCTTCGCGAGATGAGAAAACAAGAACACGACGCCTTGCTCGTTGACAGGCGCGTAGTGCAACGGCGCCCCTTCCAACACATCAGGGCGATGGTCTTTGCGTGCCATGTGAAATCCTCCAAGTCAACAGATTTTTCTCATTTTCGCCGAAGCGATACGTTAACACAGGTGTCCGTGCGCTAGAAACGTAAAGGCAGTTTCTCGGCCGGCGGACGCACCTCGGGCGGCAGCAGTCGCAAAACAAAGTCGAGAATTTTTTCCGCCGCGTGAAACGCCGAGTCGAATTCATCCTTCGTTGGGTCCGGGGAATCACCCGGATAACGGAACGTCGTCGCGTACATATTCAACTGTTCCGCCAACGGTAGAATTTCCTTAATGCCGGTTGCGAACGCGCAGCCACTTCGATCAGCAACCGCAAGTCATGGGTTTTGCCGAACACTTGGTCGTAGAAGACCAGACACGCTTTGACGGCTTTTTCTGCCGCCTGCTGGCAATGAAATACGGCTGTGTCGTAAAGCGGATCGGCGCCCGCGCCAAGGCGTTGCGCGGACTTCAAATCGTGCCGGGCCTTATTTAGCCAGGCTCGAACCAACTCGATCTTGTCGCTCTCCGGCATAAATCACCCGGCCTTCTTCGAGCGCCTGACGCATGAGTGAGGCGCGGACGCGCGCCGTGCGATCAACTTCGGCCCTGGTTTTGACCAGGATGTCGAACGGCATCATCAGGCCTTCCATGCAATGATGGGCGCGCGCCGTTCGTTGCGCCGGGCGTTCTTCGCTGTCGGAGAGAATGACGAGCAAGTCGATGTCGCTGTCTTCGGTCGGGACGCCCCAGGCGTGCGAGCCGAACAGAATAATGCACTCCGGCTGAAACTCGCGGGCCAGGCGGCCGGAGATCTCGGCGAGAAATAAATCGTCAACTTTCTGCGCCATGTTGTTCGACGCCCTCTTTGCCAGAAGCTTACGTCTTCTGCGGCCGCGCTGCAACGTTTGGGACCAATGGGACTCACGGGATTTTCGGCGCCATGCCCGTTCGCCAACCGGGCGCGATAAAACCACGCAGACCCCGCGCCGGTTCATTCCGCAATCCGCAATCCGCAATCCGAAATGGGGCCTTTTTGCGAGGGAAAAAGCTTGCATTCGGAAGGCGGAATGGCCAAAATAGGTTATCTAAACGCGGAGTTGCATTCAACGAGGAGGATCGAATGAACGGGAGAATGCTCGGCGCGGCGACCGCCGCAACGTTGTTAATGGCGCTGTTGGTTATTTTTCTGGCGCCGGGCAATCTGACGGCGGCCCGGCCGGTCTGCAACGCGTCTAACTGCGCAACTGGGTGTTGCACGACCGACGGCGTCTGCGTGACGCCGCCCAACAACGGCGAATGCGGAACCGGCGGAGCGCTGTGCGTCGACTGCTCGACCACCGGCGAAACCTGCAACGGCGCGGCGTGCGTTTGCAACGGCTGCACTGATCCGAACACCGGGGATTGCCATCCCGGGACCGCGAATAACGAGTGCGGACCGGTCGGCGACGCGTGCGTCAGCTGCTCCTTCTTGTACGGCGATCTTTGCTACAACTTCGCCTGCCAACCGTGCAACGCGACGACCTGTCCGGGCGGTTGCTGCAACGCGGACGGCGTCTGCTTGACCGGAACGGACAACGATCGCTGCGGCACGGACGGCGCCGCGTGTCAAAACTGCACGAACAACGGGGATCTCTGCACCAACCAAGCATGCCAGCCGGGAACCCCGCCCTTGTGCGACTCGAGCTCTTGTCCGAACGGCTGCTGCGATTCGCTGGGCATTTGCGTGTCGGGCACGCTGCAACAAACCTGCGGCACGGGCGGCGCCCTGTGCGCGAACTGCGCGGCGACCGATTCGGCGTGCGTGGCCGGCAACTGCGTGGCCTGCAACGCGACGAGTTGTCCGAACGGCTGCTGCACCGTGGACGGCGTTTGCCGTCGGGGCACGCTGAATGCGCTCTGCGGCGGCGGCGGGGCCGAATGCGTCGACTGCACGAACAATGGCCAGATTTGCGTCGGTCATGCGTGCGCCGCTGCGGACGATGACGACGACAACGACGACAACGACAACGACGACAACGACGACGACGACGACGACGACGACAATGACGACAACGACGACAATGACGACAACGACGACAACGACAACGACGACAATGACACCAGCGACGACGACGCGTCGCCCAGCGACGACGACGCTTCGCCGAGCGACGACGACGCCTCGCCGAGCGACGATGACACGACCACCGACGACGACGCGTCGCCCAGCGACGACGATGATGACGCGACGCCCAGCAGGTCGAGTTCGACCGGCAACAGCGGGTGCGGTTGCTGACCATGAAAAACGCCGGCGTCGGATAGCGGATCGGCGCCGACGCCGAGTCGATTTGCAGATTTCAGGTCGCGCCGGGCGTTGTTGAACGAGGCCCGGTCGCGCCGCGGTTGCGCGTCCTGACGGCCTTTCCTATGATCGGGCGAACGCCGAGAAATTCATCTGAATGCGGAAACCGGAGGCTGCGGAGCGCCCAGCGGGCCAATCATGCACTACTATCACCAGTACGGCGATCTGTTGGTCGTCTATCTAAGCAACGTCCGTGACATTCGCGGCGCGATAGCGTTGTTGGCGGTCGTCCCGGCTGTGCTTGGCTTCCTCTGGTCGCGCGTGCCGTCATTGCACGGCCTGACCGCACGACAAAACCGAACCATCGAGCGCTTCGCCGCAGGGGCCGTCGTTTTTCTCGGCTTGTATCTTGCCGTCGCCAACGCCTCGATCGTCGACGATGCCTTTATTTCATTTCGCTATGCGCGGAATCTCGCCGAGGGTCACGGCCTCGTTTTCAACTTCGGCGATCGCGTCGAAGGATACACGAACTTCTTGTGGACGCTGCTCATCGCCATTTTGCTTCGGCTGCAAACTCTGCCGGCGCCCGCCGTGGCGCTGTCGCTGTCGTTGCTGTGTTTCGTCGCCAACCTGCTCGTGGTCGCGGCGTTTTCCGAGGCGTTCGTTCGCCCCGGCGACAGCCGGCTCCGCTTGCCGCTGGCTGTGTTCCTGCTCGCGGTCCAGGAGACATTCTACGAATTCGCCACCTCGGGCATGGAAACGATGGCCGTCAGCCTGCTGGTGAATTTGGGCCTGTATCTTTTGGTCATCCGGCCGACGCCGCGCCGCTTGTTCGGTTCGGGCCTGTGCTTTGTCCTGGCGACGCTGATGCGGCCCGACGCCTTCATTTTCCACGTCGTCGCGGCGTTCACCGCGCTCGCGTCCGGCCGGCTGCCGGGCCTTTTTCGCGTCGAGGCGGAGGAGGTCGCCCAGCCCTACGGGCAGGGCGGGTTGCTCTGCTTCGCCGCGCCGGCCGCGCTTTATCCGCTCTATGCGGTTGGGAAACTCGCGTATTACGGCTCGCTGCTGCCGGCGACTTTTTACGCCAAGTCGGTCGGCGATTTGTACGTTTCGCAGGGGCTGTTTTACGCGGCGTCGTTTTACCTGGGCGCGCATTTCTGGGTGGCCGCCCTGCTGATTCTGACGTGGGTTTTTCGACCCGCCGCCACGCCGCAAGCCGCGCGTTTCCGCGTTTTCGCCGTCGGCGCAATCGCGTGGCATACGTTTTACGTAGTCAGCGTCGGCGGCGATTTCATGTACGGCCGTTTTCTGGTCGTCGTCGCGCCGCTGCTGCTGCTCGCGGCGGAAGAGGCCGTGTATTCGCTGCCGCACCGGCGCACCGGAAAAGGCGTCTGGCGGGCGCCCTGGGCGCGCTATGCCGCGGCCGGGCTGCTGCTGGCGACGGCGCACGGCGCCGCGCCGCTGGCGGCTTGCGAACGCGGGCACGTGGCCGACAATTGCCAAGGGTATCGCATCGGCTTCGATGGTCTGCGTCAACTATTTTTTGCCGACCCGGGCGAACTTTCGATTAACGACGCCCGCAGCCGGGGTCCGGTCTTTCTCCGCCGTCTGTTCGTCAACCGCGGCCTTTCTCCCACGGTCGCCGCCGCCGGGATCGGGCGATTGGGATATTATTCGCACTTGCGCGTCGTCGATATACACGGGTTGACCGATATCGCCATCAGCCGGCGCGCCTTGGCTGCGCGCAGCGGATTCGTCGGCCACGAGAAAACAGCGCTGTTGGCGGATCTGATCGCGCGGCGCACGCATTTTGTTTACAACGTTCCGTATCAGCCGCGAGAGCGCGAATCGCTGACGCGCCTGCAAATTCCCGGCTACAACAGCAACACGTGGGAAATCGTGATCTACGAGCGGAACCTGATGCGAGCGATTCGCCGGATATCGCCGGAAGTGGAATTCGTCGATTTCGAGGCTTATCTCGATCGCTATCTCACGCTGTTGCCCGGCACGAACCGAGACGAAGCCGCGCGGGATTATGCGTGGTTCCGCAGTTTCTATTTCGACCACAATGCGGACGCGGAGCGGCAGGCGGCGTTCGAGAAGTATTTTCAGAAAACGTCGATTTAGAACAGATCCAAAACCTCGGCCGCGTCGGCGAAGGCGAGCGCGCCGGCGCGCAGCGTCCAGGTTTCGACGTGGTGCAGCGCCTCGCCGGGTTTGACCGTCGCGGCCGGACCCATGGTTTCCATCTCGACCATGAAATTGTCGGGGCCGATGTAATACGCCTGATTCGTCCCAAGCGGATACGCGCCGCGCGGCTCGTAGGCGACGCGCTTGGCGAAGGTCACGCCGCGCGCCGGGTCGCTCATCGCCATCGCGCCGAAGGGCGCGAGCAGCATGCGTTTGTTGACGCGGCCGCGCGGCTCGATCAGCAGCAGATCTTCCGTCAGCCGGAACTGCGGATCGTCAACCAGCGCTTCGGTTCCGGCCCAGCGCTTGAAATACACCATGTGGAAATTGTCCCACCGCGAGCCGTCGCCGAGCGGCGCGGCGTAACGCGTGCCGGCGCGCGGCGCGGTGCAGGTCAGCGCCCAGAGGCCGCCACTGTAGAGCATGTCGCCTTCGTTGATCAGGAAGTTATCGACTTCGACCGTGCGTTCGCCGAGGACGCGCACGCGAAACCCGCGCCGCGTCACGTTGAGCGGGTCGAGCGCGCCGGTCAGCGTGAAACCGTCGCCCGCGGTTTCGACCGCGGCCGGCCCGTTGTCGGGACGATACGACTCTTCGCTCTCGTCGGCGCCGGGCCGCGTGATCCAGACGCGATGGCCGCCCATCAAATCCCAGTCTTTGCGCCCACGTTGGTGCGGTTCCCAATGCAGCAGGTTCTCGCCCTCGCGCGCGCCGAAAAACGCAATTCGCGGCCCGTGCTCGTACACCGCAGCCAGCCGCAGCGCCGGCGTGGTCAATTCGACTGCTTTGTGGCCGAGGAAATCGATGCTCTTGTGCGCCATGATGTTTACCCGCGTTGAATAAGCCGCCTCGTTGTTGCGGCATCTTTGTTGTTTCACGGGCGCCGGTCAAGTGTGGCGCGCGACGGCAAGCCGTGATAAAGTCGCGCGGTCAAGGTTTCTTTCTCGCTTCACAGTCGGAGGCGGACTCATGAAGTTCGGTCGCGTTTTCTCGCTAGGTGCATGCGTTCTGGCAGCCGTGTGGCTGGCGCCGCAAGCCGCGCAGGCGTTTTCGGTCGTATCGATGGAGCCGAATTACAATCGCTTCGTCGTCCAGGACAATGAGCCGCTCGTTCTGGTGTTCGACCAGTCGCTCAACCCGAGCACCGTCGGCGCCAACCCGGTGACCGTGACCAACCTGCGCACTTCCGTCGCGGTCCCGGGCACGTCGACCCTGGGCCAAACGAACGTCGCCAACGACACGTTGACCTTCACGCCGACCGGCGGGAATTTCGTCTTCGGCCGCCGCTTGCAGGTCGCGCTGTCCGCCGCGTTGCGCGACGTCGACGGCGGGGCCTTCACCGGCGCCTTGCCGTCGCTCGGCGTATTCGTCGTCAACATTCCCAACAACCTCAGCATTCTGGCGCCGGGCGACATCACTCTGAGCGGGGCCGCCTGCCTCTACGGCTTCAATCCGGAAAACCCCGAGCAGACGGATCCCACCAAAATTAATTACATTCCCGGCATGTCGGTGACCGAGGCCTGGAAAATCACGACCGGCGATCCGAGCACGCTGATCGTCGTGCTCGATGACGGCTTTGCCAACTTCACCGACACGAGTTTGCTGAACAACATCTACTTAAACAAAGGCGAGTTGCCGCAACCCGAGGACGCCAACGGCACGCCGTGCCCGAACTGGGATTGCAACGGCGACGGCAAGTTCAGCGTCGAGGATTACGCCAACGATCCGCGCGTGGGGCGCGTCGACGGCCAAACCTACGTCGATTTGGCGGACGTTTTCGCCGCCTTCTCCGATGGCGTCGACCACGACCACAACGGCTTCGTCAACGACATCAGCGGTTGGGACATGTTCCGCAACGTCAACACGCCGTTGGGCGTCGACAGCTTTCCCGAGGGCGATCACGGCGGCGGCATCGCCCGCGATGCCGTCCAGATCGCCGACAACGGCCAGGGCAGCCGGCCCGGAACCTGCCCCGATTGCTCCGTGTTGATGGTGCGGGTCGGCGACGCGGTCGTCGACGAGTTCAACACGATGGCCGCGGGGGTCGACTACGCCCGGATGATCGGCGCGGACATCATCGTCATCGCCGCCGGCGCCTACAATTTCAGCGAGGAAGCGCAACAGGCCTTCATCGACGCGTACAACGCCGGCATTTTCATCGTCGTGGCGTCCGGCGACGAACTGGGAATGCAGCACATTTACCCCGGCGCCGGCGAGGACGTTTACAGTCTGAAGGCCATTTTCCCGATTCCGCCGGTCGAACTGTTCGGGCCGGTCAATCTGTCGATGCTGGCCTTTGTCGAAAGCTATTGCACCAACTACGGCGCCAGCATTCAGGCCAGTTTCAGCTCCGACCAGTGCACCTCGACCGCGACGGGCAACGCCGCCGGCATGGCCGGCCTGCTCATTTCGTACGCCAAGCAACTGGGCTTGAAGCTGACGCCCGGCGAAGTCCGCGAATTGTTGAACATGACCGCCGACAACATCGCCAGCAACTGCTTCGCCTTCAACCTGGGCGGCTGCCAGGTCGGCTGGGGCCAGAACTTCGGCTATGGCCGCGCCAACGCGAAATCGGCGCTCCAGGCCCTCGGCGACCCGTTGTTCGGCACGCCGCAACATATTCCGCCCGACGTGCGGATCACCGAGCCGCTGTGGTGGCAGACCATCGACCCGTCGCAGACGCCGACCTTCGACGTCGTCGGCCAGGTCAATGCGCGCGGCCGGGCGTATCAATACGCCGTCCAGATCGGGCTGGGCGTCGAGCCGCTCGACGCGGAGTTCGTCACGGTGACGACCGGCTCGGGCACGGCGCAGACGAACGGCACGTTGGCGACGGTCCAGCCGTTGAAATACGTCAATGACGCCTGGTTGCGCCGCATACCCGCCAAGATCAACGATTTCACGGTCACCGTGCGCGTTCAGGCGTGGTATCAGGCGGACGGTCAGAAAGTGCTCGGCGAGGCGCGCAAGGCGATCGGCTGGCACATCGACGACAGCCCGACCACCGGCCTGTTGCCCGGCTTCCCGATCGAGATCGGCGCCTCGGGCGAGTCGAGCCCCTTGCTGTATGACCTCGACGGCGACAACAACGGCGGCTTGGAAATCATTTTCGCCACCGCGCATTCGACGGTCGAGGTTTACAAACGCAACCCCACGACCGGCGAATTCGCCCCGGCGCCGGGTTTTCCGGTGCTGCTGCCTGAGGAAGGGCGGTGGCCGGACACGGTGATCGCCTCCGTCGCGGTCGGCCAGTTGTTCGGCGACGGCGTGCCGTACATCGTTGTCGCCACCTGGTACGGCAAGGTGTACGTAGTGCATCCGGACGGCAACAACCACGCCGGCGGGCCGTTCCTGCAAGGCTTCCCGGTGTCGGCGGACGCGCCGGACAACAGCACGGCGCTCAGTTACGGCCACGGCAACGGATTCCTCGCCAGCCCCGTGCTAGCCGATCTGGACCTCGACGGCGTGCTCGAGATCATCGCCGCCTCCAACGATCAGAAGATCTACGCGTGGAAACCGGTTCCCGAGGGCTCGAAAGCCCTGGTCGCGCTCGAGCCCGGCTGGCCCGTGAAGCTCGATTCGTCGCAGGCCGCCGGCCTGGTCACGCCCGACAAGTATTGTGAAAGCAACGGCCCGGCGGAAGTGCTCGGCACGCCGGCCGTGGGCATTCTCGCCCCGAGCAATTACCAAAATCCCGACATTTCGGGCCACCCGGCGGTGATCGTCGCCACGACCGAGACTTGCAACGAAGGCCTGCTGCCGACCAGCCGCGTGTACGCCGTTTATTGGAACGGCATGCTCAATTCCAACGGCCCCTTCCTGCCCGGCTGGCCGGCCACGCCGCTCGCCCCGCTCGGCAACTCGCTGCCGATTCCGCCGGTGACGATCGGCTCGACGTCGAGCCCTGCGGCGCTGATGCAAAACGACCAGTTGCTGGTCGGCGTCGGCTCGTTCTTCTGGTTCCCGCAAATGATCTCCTGGGACGGCGGCGCAACCACGGTCACGCAGTTGGGCGCCGGCCTGAACATCGCCTCTACCGGCGGCGGCTCGTTCGCGCGCTTCGACGACTCGGGAATCCCCTGGTACTTCTTCCCAACCGTCGGTTTCCTTCAGGATTCGAAAAAAACGTTTTATCTGGAATCGTTCGACGTCGCCGCCTGGCGGGTCGATACGCCGATCGCCGGCGCGAAGATGGTCCAGCATCTGGAAGACATCAATTTCTTCGTCAATCCGCTCGTCGCCCAGGTCGACGGCTCCGGGCAACCCAGGATGATCGCCGGCAGCGGCGGCTACCTGATCCACGCCGTCGACAGTCAGCAGCAGGAGGCGGCGGGCTGGCCCAAATACAACCAAGGTTGGACGACCGGCACCCCCGTGGTCGGCGACATTGACGGCGACGGCTTCGTCGAAGTTGTGACGCTCACCCACGAAGGCCGGCTGTACGCGTGGCGGACGCAAGGGCCGGAGTGCAACGGCATTGAACCAAACGGCGACTGGATGCGCTTCCACCACGACGCCTACAACAGCGGCTTCTACGGCGCCCACGCGACGCCGCCGGTGATGACGACCGATCTGCAGGCGTTCACGACCGGCGACGCGACTTCGTTCGACCTGCGTTTCACCGCGCCCGGCGACGAAGGCCGCTGCGGCGTGCCCGCTTCCTATGACATTCGTTATGCGACGGATGCGAGCGCCAATCTGCGCGACCCGAACGTCTGGCAGACGGCCGCCGTCGCCGCCGACGCGCCGAAGCCGCAGCCGGGCGGCACCGCGGCCGCCGCCGTCGTCACGGCCGCCGGCGCGAAAGTCTTCGCCCTGCGCACGATCGACACCGCCAATCTGTTGTCGCCGATTTCCAACCTGGCGTATCCGACCAGCCCGACAGATGACGATGACGACGACGACACCGCCGACGACGACAACGCGGACGACGACACGACGCCGCACCCCGGACACGCCGCGGCGAACAATAAGAGCGGGTGCGGATGCTGAGGAAGTAGGGAAGGAAGAAGGAAAAAAAAGGAAAAAGGAAAAAACGAGGCCAAGCGCAATAGGAGAAGCTCGGCAAGACGGGCGCGCCACTGGAATTATGGGAATTCTGGGAGTGATGGGAATTACGAGACAGTCGTTGGCGTCGGGCCTGGGTTTTTCATGATTCACAGATTTCCCAGGCTTCCCAGGCTTCCCAGAATTCCCATGATTCTAAATACGTGATTGAAAACTGAGCGATATTCCTTAATCTGAACGCGTTGCCCGGAAGGCGAGTGATCGCTTGCCGCTCTTAGTGCGCCACTCGCCCGATAACGAGTCCGATGTGACCGTTCCGGTGAATTCGGCCACGACTTTTCCGTCGATTTTTTCCGCCAGCGTGAATCGGCCGTCGGTTTCGTAGGCGCCGGATACGGGCAGGGGCCGGCCTTTGCCTTCGTACCGAAAACTGCCGGCAAGCGTGCGATCGGCGTCGCTGGCCGTGAGCGTCATGGTGATGTCGCGTTTGCCGATGACGCCCTCGAATTGCCCGCCCGTGAAGGAAACCGGCGGCGGCGTCGGCGACATCGCGAGTTCCGGAGCGGGCGTCGGCGTCACGGCGGTGTGGCGCGTCGCCGGCGGGTTTTTGGCGGCCTCGGCCGCAGCGGTCATTTGGTCCTTGTGCTCGACGGCGTACGTGATGAACGCCATGACCAGTATCAGGAACAGAGCGACCGCCGCCGCGCGGGTCACCCACCGCTCGATCGATTTCTTCAGCGTCGGGGACGGCGCCGCGACGGGCGCGGGTTCACGTTTCTTTTTTTTCGGCGAGGCCGGCGGGGGAGCCGTTGGTTTCGCGGACGCAACGACCGGTTCGCGCGCCCAGGCCGGTTCCGATGAGGCGTCCGGCGCTGCGGATTGCTTGGCCGGCGGATTCACGGGCGGTTTTGGCGGCGCGGTGGGCGGCGTGGGCGCCGGCCTCGGCGGCGCGGCGGGCACGGGTTTCGGCGCCTCGGCGACCGGCGGGCTCGGCGCCGGCTTTGGCGGCGCGGCAACCACCGGCGTTTCCGGTAATTTAGCTGGCGCCGCAGCCACAGGCGTTGCCGGCAATTGAGCAGGCGCGGCGGCCGACATCCGCCGGGGCGGGGCCGTGACCGTTCCGGCGAGCGTCCATTCTTCCCGCAGGTGATCGTAGACCGCCGTGTTCGCGTCGATTTTGCCCGCTTTGACCTGCCTGGCAAGCGTCGGCAGGTCGGCAACCTCGAGGTCGCGGTCCTTCAGTCGAACTGTGAACATCTTGCGTCCTTCCCTCTGCATCGAACCATAACGCCGATAGCGAAATCCGGCCGGCTTCGCCGCCGGCCGGATCGTTCACCGGCGCTGCTGTCGCCTGGGGGCGCGCCGCGGGTCAGTCCGGCTTGCGCTTGCGCAGGAACGCCGGCACGTCATAGGCGTCCTCCTCGGCCGTCAAGCTCGGGTTGCGCCACGTTTGCCGCTCGGGTTTCGGCCGGTTCACCGCGTTGCCGAAGGGGTTGCCGCGTTCGTTGTTGGCCTCGGGCCGTTTCGCGGGCGGCGGCTCGACCGGCCGCGGGCGATTGCCTTCGTTGTTCGGCCACGGATTGGCCGCGGGGCGATTGAGCGGGGTTTCGCGCTGGCGCTCGACGACCAGCGTCCGGTTCTGGTTGATGTGTTCGCGGGCTTCGTCGAAGCCGGTGGCGATGACGGTGACGCGGACCTCGTCGTTCATATTGGGGTCGATGACCTGGCCCCAGAAGATGGCGGCGTCCTCGGCGCACGACTTCATAATCAATTCGGCCGCTTCGTTGACCTCCGACAGCCGCAGGTCCATGCCGCCGGTGATGTTGATGAGCACGCCGCGCGCGCCGTCGATGCTGACGTTTTCCATCAACGGGCAACTGATCGCCTCGGCCGCCGCTTCCACCGCGCGCTTTTCGCCCTTGGCCTGACCGGCGCCCATCAGGGCGAGTTCGCCGGCGCTCTCGGTCGCCTTCATCACCGATTTCACGTCGGCGAAGTCGAGGTTGACGTGCCCCTGGCGCACGACCAGGTCGGAGATCGAGCGCACGCCCTTGAGCAGCACGTCGTTGGCCTTGCGGAACGCGTCCATCAGCGAGGTGTCCGCGCCCGCGACGGCGAGCAGCTTCTGGTTCGGAATGACGATGATCGTGTCGACGTTCTCCCGCAGCGCTTTGATGCCTTCTTCCGCCACGCGCATGCGCCGCCGGCCTTCGTAGACGAACGGCTTGGTGACGACCGCGACGGTCAACGCGCCGGTTTCGCGCGCCACCTTGGCGACGATCGGCGCGGCGCCGGTGCCGGTGCCGCCGCCCATGCCGGCTGTGATGAACACCATGTCCGCCCCTTCCAGCACTTCCTTGAGGCGGTCGATCGATTTCTCGGCCTCGCGTTTGCCGACCTCCGGGTCGCCGCCGGCGCCGAGGCCGGCCCCGAGCGAAACCTTGATGCCGGCGAGGTTGTTGGTGAGCACCTGCTTGTCGGTGTTGCAGGCGATGAACTCCACCCCGTCCACGCCGTCCTCGATCATCGTGTTCAGGGCGTTGTTGCCGCATCCGCCGACCCCGATCACTTTGATCTTCGCCGCGTTCTCCGGCTCGATAATGCTGAACTTCAAACCCATCTCGTCCTCCGGAAAAAAGGGAGCCCCCAGGCTCGTTTGCCGCGTATCCGCTATTTGATCAATTTGGTCACCCAAGTCTTGAATTTGCGCGAAACCCGCCCGAACAACGGATCGTTCGGCTTGCCGTATTTCGACAGGCTCATTTCGTTGGACCCGAACAGCACCAGGCCCACCGCCGCCGCGTACATCGGGCTGGAAACCACATCGACCAGGCCGCCGATGTGCCGCGGCTGGCCGATCCGCACGTGCCGGTTGAAAATCTTGGACGCCAGCTCGTCGATGCCGCGCAAGTGGGCGGAGCCGCCGGTCAGCACGATGTCTTTCACGAGGCGGTCCAGATCGACGCGCTGCAGTTCGGTCAGCGCCAATTGCAGAATCTCGTCGACGCGGGCCTCGATGATCTCGCACAGCACGCGGTTGTCGATGACCACCGTTTCGCCGTCGCCGACGGATTCGACCTCGATCTCTTCGCCCGGCATGACGTCGGCCGGAAGGCAATGCCCGTAGCGCTTTTTCAGCCACTCGGCCTTGGCGGTCGTCAGGTGCAGGCAACGGGCGATGTCGTTGGTCACGTGGCCGCCGCCGTAGGCAAAGGCCGCCACATGCTTCACCGCCTCGTTGTGGAAGACCATCATTCCGGTCGTGCCGCCGCCGATATCGAGCAGCGCGGCGCCGGTTTGCCGCTCCTCGTCGGCCAGCGCGGCGTCGGCCGCGGCCAACGTTTCGAGGACGACGCCGTCGATGTCGATGCCCGCCTCGCGGCAGCATTGGACGTACGGGGCGATGGCGGCCGAGTCCATCGTGACGATGTAGCAGTTCGCTTCCAGCCGCGCGCCCTGCATGCCGATCGGGTCCTTGACCCCGCCCAGGTAGTCGAGAATGTATTCCTGCGGCAGGACGTGCAGCACTTCCAGGTCTTTCGGAATGGCGACCGCCGCCGCCGCCTCGATCACGCGCTCCATGTCCTCGGCCGTCACTTTGCGCCCGCGCAGCGGCAGCATGCCCTGGCTGGCGAAACCTTTGATCCCCGTGCCGGCGATGCCGATGAAGGCCGAGCGCACCCGCTGATGCGCCATCTTTTCGGCCTCCTCGACGGCCTTGCCGATCGCTTCGGTGGTCGCCTCGACGTCGACGACCATCCCCTTGACCAGGCCGGTCGACGGATGCGTGCCCAGGCCGATGATTTCGACGCCGCCTTCGAGCTGGTCGGCGATCGCGCAACACACCTTCGCCGAGCCAATATCGAGGCCGGTGATCGTCGAGCCGGCTTTTCGTCTCATGCGTCGGTTCCTTTCCGCAGACCGCGCACCACCACCCGTCCGGGCGTTTCCAGATCGACGGCCTTCACTTGCGCCATCCCTTGTTTCAAGGATTGCGCCAGCAGGCCGAAATTCCTCAACTTGCGCTCGTAATCGCCTTCGCCGAAGCGCACGACCATGGCGGAATCGGCCGTAATCAGCGTGAAGCCGGTCACCAGGTCGTAGCCGATCTCGCTGATCTCGGTTTCGCGGATCACGGCCGTCTTCTGGCAAAGCTGCATCAAATGCACCGCTTCCGCGATTTTTCGCGCCTGCCGCTCGGCCATTTCGCCGCCTTGCTCGAAGGCTTCGCCCGAGAAGCCCGTCAGCGCCGGCAGGTCCACCGGATCGCCGCGATCGATGCGCTTGAACACGACGCCATCCTCGTCCACGAGGTACGCCTGCTCGAGGCGCAACACCGCCGCCGCCTGGCGTTCGACGATTTCCACGCGCAACGCGCTGGGCAGTTCGCGGCGAATCACGGCGGATTTGATCCACGGATACGCCTTGAGCCGTTGCGCGAGGAATTTCAGATCGATTGTGAAAATGTTCTGGCCGAGCCGCGCCGTCAGGAAGCTTTGCAACTCCGCCTTCGCCACGTGCGGCCCCGTTTGGATGTCGAACTGCGCCAGGCGGAAGTAATTGGCGTGGCCCAATTGCCGCCAGACCGCGACGATCAGCAGCGCGCACAGCACGGCCGGCCACAGGCGCGCCGCCCGCAGCGAACCGCGCCCCAGCCACGCGAAGCCGGCGCGCGCCCGGACGGCGATCATCGCCCGCCAGGTCGCGCGGCCGCCGCGCCGCCGTGATGTCGCGCCCAATCCCGCCATCGCTTTCCTCGCTCCGTTCTTCAGACGCCGATCTTCAGCCGCGCGGTGTCGAGCACCTTTTCGACGAGATCGGCAAACGCCAGGCCGCGCCAGTCGCGGGCGATCATCGGCGCCAGCGACAATTCCGTGAGGCCGGGCAGGGTGTTGACTTCCAGCACCCACGGCCGGCCGGCGCCGTCGAGAATCAAATCGACGCGCACCAACCCTTCGCCGCCGATCGCCCGATTGGCGACGACCGCCAGGCGCATGATTTCCGCCGCGGTCGCGTCATCCAGGTTCTCCGGCCTGGTGAAATATTCCGTCATGCCTTTGGTATATTTGTGCGCGTAGTCGTAAAACGTGATTTTTTCGCCGGGCATTTTCTTCGGCCGGACCTCGACCAAGCCCAGGGGGTCGTCGCCGAGCACCGCGACCTGAATCTCGCGGCCGGGCAGGTATTGTTCAAGCAGAATCCGTTCGTCGAGTTGGAACGCGGCGTCCATCGCAACCGCCAGTTCCGCAGGCGTCGTGGCGATCGCCGTGCCGACGCTCGACCCTTCGGTGGCCGGCTTGGCCACGACCGGCCAGCCGAACGGGGAATCCGCCGCCACGCCGCGGCGGTCCGCGCGGCGGATCACGCGATACGGCGGCACGGCCAGACCCTCCGCCTCGAAGAGCCGCTTGCTGATGACTTTGTCCATCCCGACGGCCGAGGCGGTGACGCCCGGACCGGTGTACGGGATGCGCAGGACTTCCAGCAGCCCCTGCACGCAGCCGTCTTCGCCCCATTTGCCGTGCAGCGCGTTGTAAACGACCTGTACGCCCTGGGCGAGCATTTGCGCCGCCGTGTTTTCGTGAAGGTCGAGTTCGACCGCTTCGTAGCCCTTCTCGCGCAGGGCCTTCAGCACGGCCTGCCCCGTGCGCAGCGACACTTCGCGCTCCGAGCTCGGGCCGCCCATCAAGACGCCGACCTTCTTATTTTTCCACATCGCGTTCGCCCCAGATTTTCACTTCGGGTTCGAGCCAGACGCCGAACTTGCGGTAGACGGCCTCGCGGGCATATTCGATCAGCGCCAGGATGTCGGCCGCGGTCGCGCCGCCCGTGTTCAGGAAAAAATTGGCGTGCTTTTCGCTCACCTGCGCGCCGCCGATCTGATGCCCCTTGAGCCCCGCCGCCTCGATCAGCCGCGCGGCGTAATCGCCTTCCGGATTCTTGAACGTCGAGCCGCAACTCGGCAGGTGCAGCGGATGCCGTTCGCGCCGCCGGGCGATGATGTCGTCCACGCAGGCGCGGATGACCGCCGGGTCGTCGCGCTTCAGTTGCAGCACCGCCTCGGTCACGGCGAACGGGCCGTCGATCGCCAGGCCGCGGTAGCGGTAGGTCAGTTTTTCGCGCGGCAGGCGGCGTACTTTGCCGGCGGCGTCGACGTATTCGATCTCGACCAGCGCCCCGGAAAAATCGCCGAGCTTCGTGCCGGCGTTCATCCGCACGCCGCCGCCGATCGAGCCCGGCACGCCGGCGATGAATTCGAGACCCGCGAGGCCCGCGGCGATGGCCCGCTCGACGGCGTCCGGCATCGGCATCGCGGCGCCGATCGCCGCCGTCGCCGCGCCGTCGTCGGCGATCCCCACATCGAAGTTGTCGAAACCCTGGCGCAGCAGAATCGTCACTCCGCGCAAGCCGCCGTCGAGCACCAGCAGATTGGACGCCGCGCCGATGACGCGCGCCGCCTGGTTGTCCGCGGCGCACAGCCGGAAGATCTCGCCGATTTCGGCCGTCGTCCGCGGCCGCACGACGCAATCCGCCGGCCCGCCGACCTGCCACAGCGTCAGCGGCGCCATCGGCACATCGAACGCGCACCGCTCGCCGAGCAGGTCCGCCAATTTCTGGTGCAATGCCGTGCGCATTACGCGAACTTCGCCTCCAGCCGTTGCACGAGTTTCTCCGCCAACTGGTTCAAATCGCCGGCGCCCAGCGTGATGATGAGGTCGCCCGGCCGCGCGGCCTCGACCAGCCGGTTGAGCAGGTCCTTTTTGTCGGGCGCATAGACGACGTCCGGATGGCCCATTGCGCGGATGCCGTCGACCAGCTTCTGCGCCGTGACGCCCTCGATCGGCGTTTCGCTCGCCGCATAAATGTCGGTCACCAGCACTTTGTCCGCCTCTTGGAAGGCGGTGAGGAACTCGTCGAAGAGGTCGCGCGTGCGCGTGTAACGGTGCGGCTGGAACGCCACCACCAGACGGCGGTCGAAACCCGCGCGCGCGCCGGCGAGCGTCGCCTTGATCTCGGTGGGGTGATGCCCGTAGTCGTCGATGACCAGGATGTCGTTGATCAAGCCGACTTTTTGAAAGCGGCGGCGCACGCCGGTGAAGTCGCGCAAGGTGGCCGCGGTGCTGGCGAACGGGATGTCGAGTTCGTGGGCCACGGCGACGACGGCCATCGCGTTTTGCACCATGTGGCGGCCGGGCAGGGGCAGCACGACCTCGCCCAGGACGCCGTGCTTGCCGTGGCGCGCGGTGAAGCGCGTGTGGAAGCCGTCCGAGGCAATGTCCGTGGCGCGGAACTCGGCTTCGGGCGACAGGCCGTAGGTGGTCAGCCGTTTGCGAATCGCCGGGATGAGCGACCGGACGTTTTCGTCGTCGTAGCACAGCACGCTCAGGCCGTAGAACGGCACCTTGTTGATGAACTCAAGGAAGGTGCGTTTGAGTTGTTCGAGGCCGGTGTAGTAATCCATGTGTTCCAGGTCGATGTTGGTCACGACCGCGACGGTCGGGCTGAGCAGCAGGAAGCTGCCGTCGGACTCGTCGGCCTCGGTGACGAAGGTGTCGCCGCCGCCGAGCTTGGCGTTGGAGCCGATCGAGTCGACGCGCCCGCCGACGACGACGGTCGGATCGAACCCGGCGGCCGCGAGGGTCAGCGCCATCAGGCTGGTCGTCGTGGTCTTGCCATGCGCGCCCGCGACCGCGATGCCGTAGCTTTTCATGCGCATCAATTCGGCGAGCATTTCCGCGCGGGGGATCACCGGAATCTTGGCCGCCTTCGCGGCAATGATCTCGGGGTTGGTCGGGCGAATGGCGCTGCTGGTCACCACGACGTCGGCCCGTTCCACGAATTTGCCGTCGTGGCCCGTGTAAATCTTGGCGCCGAGGCGGGCGAGGTTGGCGGTGATTTCGTTCTCTCGGAGATCCGACCCCGAGACTTGGAACCCGAGATTGAGCAGGATTTCGGCGATGCCGGACATGCCGATGCCGCCGACGCCAACGAGATGAACGTGTTCGGTCAAACCTAACATGTGGGCTCCCCGGCCGCATCCGCGAGCGTGCGCCGCGGCAGGACATGCAGCACTTTGCGTTGGACGGAGTCTTCTTCCCGCCGCGTCCGCGCGACCGCGAGAATGACGCCCGTCAAGAAGAAATTGAGCAACGTGTTCGAACCGCCGTACGAGAAGAACGGCATCGCCAGGCCCTTGTTCGGCAGCAGCGACATCACCACGCCGGCGTTGACCACGATCTGCACCCCCAGCAGCGCCGACGCGCCGACGCCGCACAGGCGCAGGAACGGCTCTTCGGCTTTCATCGTCAGGCGAATCGACCGCCAGACGAGCGCGAAGAACAGCAAGAAAACCGCCAGCAGGCCGACCAGCCCCAGTTCTTCGCCGAGGTTGGCCAGGATGAAGTCGGTGTGCATCTCCGGCACGTAGTTGAGCTTTTGCCAGCCGTTGCCGAACCCGACGCCGGTCAGGCCGCCGCGCCCGATCGCGATTTGCGCCTGCCAGCTCTGCCAGTTCACGCCGAGTGTGTCGGCGGCGGGATTCAGAAAGCCCAGCAGCCGCTTGAGGCGCCACGGCGTGGCGATGATCAGATAGGCGACCGGCGGGACGCTCAGCGCGAAAAACGCGGCCAACAACCGCTTGCGCGCGCCGCCGATGAACAACATCACCAGCAGCAGAAACGCGATCGTCGTGGCCGCGCCGAGGTCGGGCTCTTTGGCGATTACCGCGGCGAAGAGGCCCGTGATTCCGACCATCGGCAAGACGCCGTAGACGAGCGAACGGATCTTGTCGCCCGCCTGCGCCAAGTGGTGTGCCATGAACAACAGCAGCGCGCCCTTGGCGAATTCCGACGGCTGCATGTGCAGCGGCAGCCGCAGCCAGCGATGGGCGTGGTTGGCCGGCGCGGCGAACGGCGCCTTGAACACGAGCAGCAGCAGCACGAACACCACGCCGAGCATGGCGTACACGACGCGCCAATCGTTCAGCCGGCGCAGGTTGCCGAAACTGACGGCGAGCATCAGCGCCACGCCGCCGAGCATGTACTCGGCCTGCGTGCGCAGGTAATAGACCGGCCCGCCCTTCAGCGACAGGCTGACGCTGAACACCATCAGCAAGCCGAGGGCCGCCAGGCCCGCGACCAGCGTCAGGATCAGCGGATCCAGCCCGTGCCGTTTTTCGGTCTCTTCGTCGATCATTGCGACAACACCCAGCGGCGCATGGCCTCGCCGCGTTCTTCGGCATTCGCGAACTGGTCGAAACTGGCGCACCCCGGCGACAGCAGCACGACGTCGCCCGGCCGGGCCAGGGCCCGCGCCTGCGCCAGCGCGTCGGCGAACGGCCGCACGAGCCGCACCGGCAACGGCGCGAGGCCCGCAGCGATGCGCAGCGCGGCTTCGCCATACACGAGGACGGCCCGGGCGCGGCCGACGTCTTCGGCGATCGTCGACCAATCGCCGCCTTTGTCCCGCCCGCCGAGAATCAGGACGACCGGCCGCGTCATCGCGCGCAACGCGGTCCGCACCGCGCCGGGCGTAGTGGCTTTGGAATCGTCGACGAACAACACGCCGTCCACTTCGGCGATCGTTTCGAGCCGGTGGGCGAGGCCGTGGAACGCGGCAGCGGCCCGGGCGATCGACTCCGTGTCGGCGCCGGCGAGCCGGGCGAGCAGCGCGGCGGCTTCGAGATTGCGCCGATTGTGTTCGCCGGGCGGCGCGAAGCCGCCGACGTCCAGGATTTCCTCGTGCCCGTTGACGCGCAGCCGCAATCGATCGCCGTCGCGCCAGGAATTGCTGCCCGGCGCGCCGAACGTGTACGGCCGCGCGCGGACGGCCGGCGCCTGCGCCATCACCAGCGGGTCGGCCGCGTTGAGCACGGCGGCCTCGGCCGGAAACTGGTTGGCGAACAGCCGCAGTTTGGCCTGCACGTAATCGTCGAAACTGTTGTAGCGATCCTGGTGATCGGGCGCGAGGTTGAGCAGCGCCGCAACGGCCGGCCGGAAATTCACGATCGTTTCCAATTGGAAGCTGGACAATTCGACGACCGCGACGTCGAGCGGCTGGTCGTCGAGCACGGCTTCGGCAAGCGGCGTGCCCAGGTTGCCGCCGATGAACGTTCGCAGGCCTGCGGCGCGCAGCATCTCGCCGGCCAGCGTCGTCGTCGTCGATTTCCCTTTGGCGCCCGTAATGCCCACGATCGGGGCCGAGAGGAAGCGGAACGCCAACTCAACTTCGCCGATGATTTCCGCGCCCCGGACCCGCGGCGCGGCGAAGATCGGGTTGGCGAGCGGCACGCCGGGGCTGGCGACGATCAAATCGGGCCAGGCGAACAGTTCCGGCGTGTGGCCGCCCAGCTCGCTCATTTCCAACAGCGGCGCCAGGTCGCGGATGGTCGCCTGCAACGCCGGCGTGACGCGGCTGTCGCTGACGACCACCTGCGCGCCGAGGCGGTGCGCCAGGCGCGTCGACGCCACGCCGCTGCGGCCCAGGCCCGCGACCAACACCCGGCGTCCGGCGAGCGTCGTCACAGCGTCTCTCCTTTGAGCGCGCGCACCAGGCGCTCCATCCGCATGCCGCGGCTGCCCTTAACCAAGATCACGTCGCCGCGACGGCTCGTCTCGCGCAGTTCCGCCGCGACGGCCGCGTGGTCGGCGGCGATGACGATGCGCGCGTCGTCCATCTTTTCCTCGCGCGCCCCCGCCGCGACGAACGCGGTCTGTTCGCCGAGCAGAAACAGCCGGTCGAGGCCGATTTTCGCCGCGTGCCGGCCCAGCCGCCGGTGCGCGGATTCCGTTTCCGGGCCGAGTTCGAACATGTCGCCGAGCACCGCGATCTTGCGGCCGTCGCCCGCCAACTCGTCGAGCGCGGACAGCGCCGCGTCCATGCTGCGCGGATTGGCGTTGTAGGTGTCGTCGATCACGATCACGCCGAAGATGTTGAGGACGCGGCTGCGCATCGCCGCCGGCCGGAACGCCTCGAGCCCGCGCACGATGGCGTCGTCGGGCTCGCCGAACGCGTAGGCCGCGGCGGCGGCGGCGAGGGCGTTGCTGACGTTGTGGCGGCCGAACGTCGCCAGGGCGACGGAGAGGCGGCGCCCGGCGACGGTGAAGTCGACGTCGATTCCCTCGAAGCCCTTGGGCCAGATCGCCAGCGCTTTGACGTCCGCCGCGCTTTGCGGGTCGGACGAGAAAAACACGCGGCGGAACGGCCGGCCGTCGCCCATCTGCGCGACGCGCGGGTCGTCGGCGTTGAGCACGGCAATGCGGTCGGCGCCGAAATTTTCGAGCAACTCGGCTTTGGCTTCGGCGACCGCGGCGATGGTCTTGAGATTTTCGAGATGGACAGCGCTGACGTTGGTGACGACGCCCAGCCGCGGGTTGGCGATTTCCGCCAGCCGCCGAATCTCGCCGCGCATGTTCATGCCCATTTCCAACAGCGCAACCTCGTGCGCGCGCGTCAAATTGAACACGGTCAGCGGCAGGCCGATCAGATTGTTGAAATTGCCCTCGCTGTGCAGAATTCGGCCCGGGCGGCGCGCCTCGAGAATCGCGTAGAGCATTTCCTTGGTCGTGGTCTTGCCCGTCGAGCCGGTCACCGCCAGCACCGGCAGCCCGGCTTCGGCCAGCGTCCAGCGCGCCAATTCGCCCAGCGCGTACAGCGGATCGGCGACGCGGATCACCGCCGGGCCCGGCGGCGCGTCGGTCGCGTCGGGGCCGACCACCAGGCCGGCGGCGCCGCGGGCGACCGCCGCGGCGAGGAAGAGCGCGCCGTCGAAATTCGGGCCTTTGAGGGCGAAGAAACAGGCCCCCGGCGGCAGCGTCCGCGTATCCGTGCCGATCGCCGTGAAGGGCGTGGCCGCCGCGCCGGCGACCAGTGCGCCGTTCACGGCGCGGGCGACGTTTTCGGCGGTGTAGAAATCGCGCATCAATGGTCTCCCGCCCGGCGGGCCAACGCGGCGGCGGCCACTTCGCGGTCGTCGAAATGGATGCGCTCGGCGCCGATCACCTGGTAGTCCTCGTGGCCCTTGCCGGCGATGAGCACCACGTCGCCGGGCCGCGCCGCCGCGACCGCCATCGCAATCGCCTTGGCGCGATCGGGCTCGACGAGGTACGCCGCGGCGCCGTTCCATTGCGCGGTCGTCTCGATCCGTCGCCGGCCGGCTTCCTGCACGCCCGGCAGGATCATGTCGATGATCGCCTGCGGGTTTTCCGTCCGCGGATTGTCGCTGGTGACGATCGTCAGGTCGGCCTGCTGCGCCACGGCGCGGCCCATCAACGGCCGCTTGCCGCGATCGCGGTCGCCGCCGCAGCCGAAGGCCGCGAGCAGCCGGCCGTGGGTCAGGCGGCGCAAGGTGGCGACGACGTTTTCCAGCGCGTCGGGCGTGTGCGCGTAATCGACCAGCACCAGAAATTCCTGCCGGCCGACCGGTTCGAGGCGGCCGGGAATGCGGCGGCAATTGGCGAGGCCCGCGGTCACCGCCGTGCCCGGGATCCCCAGGCCGAGGCAGGCGGCGGCGCCAGCCAGCACGTTGGCGGCCTGGAATTCGCCAAGCAGCGGACACTGCACGTCGATGGTTTCCGGGCCGTACTGCATGGTCCCGCGCAGGCCGGCGAAGTCGCAGGTCAGCTTCAACCAGGCGACGTTCGAGCCGGCGCCGTAGGAAATGACCGGCACGGGCGTCGCGCGCCGGATCGGCTCGCTCGCCGGATCCTCCGCGTTGAGCGCGGCGAAGGCCTTGGGTTTAAGGCGCGCGGACTGCGGCAGGACTTCGCGAAACAACCGCATTTTCGCGCCCAGATAGGCGTCAAAAGCGCCGTGAAAGTCCAGGTGGTCGCGCGTGAGGTTCGTAAAGATGCCGGCGTCGAAATGGCAGCCGACGACCCGCTGCATCTGCAAGGCGTGGCTGCTGACTTCCATCAGCACCGTGTTGACGCCGTAACCTTTCATTTCCAGCAGTGTCGCCACGAGGTCCGGCGCCTCGGGGGTGGTGAAACGCGTCGGCGTCCGCACTCCGTCATAATGCGCATCGACCGTGCCGATCACGCCGACGATGCGGCCGGCGGCTTCGAAGATCGCTTCGAGCAGGTAGGTCACCGACGTTTTGCCGTTGGTGCCGGTGACGCCGATCAGCGTCAGATCGGCCGTCGGGTCGCCCGCCAAGCGGTGGGCGGCGAGCGCGGCGAAACGGCGCGCGTCCGCCACACGGACCAACGGGGCCCGCCCGCAATCGAGGTCGTCCTCGGCGGCCACCGCGACCGCGCCGGCCGCCAGCGCGTCGGGCACAAAGCGGGCGCCGTCGGTTTGTTGGCCGCGCAGGGCGACAAACAAATCGCCCGGCTCGACCTGGCGGGAGTCGATCACGGCGCGGCGCACGTCGACGTCGCGGTTCAGCGACGCCCACGGCAGATCGGCGATCAATTTGCTCAGCAACATGCCGTTCCCCTTCAGTTGCGCAACGCGAACTCGACGGTGACGCGGCGGTCCTCGGTCAGCGGTTTGCCGGCTTCGGGCGACTGCCGGACGGCGACGCCCGTGCCGTGCATCGTCGCGCTCACCCCGGCGTCGGCGGCCAGTTGTCCGGCCGCGCGCATCGTCAGACCCAGAAAGTTAGGCGCCGAAGCGGCGTCGTACACGCGCCGGCCGACGTTTTCCTCGGCGGTCGCGGGCGCGGCGCTGCGCGGATTCTTGTCGATTTTGGCCGCGGTGCGCGTCGGCTCTTTTTGTTTGTCGGAGAACACCTGCAAATGGTCGAGTGAGCGCTCGGCGATCTCGCGAAAGGCCGGCGCGGCGACCACGCCGCCGTACGAGGCGCCCTGCGGCTCGTCGACGACGACGATGATGCCCAGCTTCGGATCGTCGCCCGGCACGAGGCCGACGAAGCTGCCGATGTATTTGGATTCGCTGTAGCGGCCGCCGATGACCTTCTGCGCGGTGCCGGTCTTGCCCGCCACCTTAAAGTTGTCGACCTTGGCGTTTTTGCCGGTGCCGCCTTCTTCGGTGACGAGCGTCATCATGTAGAGCACCTGGCCGGCGACTTCCTCGGGCACGGCGCGCTGAACGATTTCGGGGTTGATGCGCCGCTCGGTTTGGCCGTCCTTGCCGAGCAGCTCGGCGACCAGATGGGGCCGCATCAACCGGCCGCCGTTGCCGAGCGCGCACATGCCGTTGAGCAGTTGCATCGACGTAACCGTGACGCCCTGGCCAAATCCCTGCGTCGCGACTTCCACCGGTTTGGCGTTCTGCCATTTGCGCAGGCGGCCCGGCGACTCCCACGGATAGTCGATATTCGTGCGCAGGCCGACGCCCAGCCTTTGGAATCCTTCGAACAACTCCTGCGCGCCGCAGCGCAGCGCCAGCTTCGCGGCGCCGACGTTCGAGCTCTTTTGAATGATCTGCGCCGGGGTCAGCACCCCGTAGCTGTGATGGTGCGCTTCCTGCACGGCCTTGCCGGCGAACACTACCGAACCGACCGCGCAATTGATCTGTTCGTCGAGCCTCACGCGACCGTTGGCCAGCGCGACGGCCATCGTCAGCGGCTTCATCGTCGAGCCCGGCTCGTACATGTCGAGCAGCGCGTGGTTGCGGCGGGCGCTCGCTTCGTAATCCGCCGGATGGTTCGGATCGAAGGTCGGCCGATTGGCCATCGCGCGGATTTCGCCGGTCGGCACGTCGATCACGATCGCCCAGGTCGCTTTCGGCTTGTACAAGGCGACGATGTTGTCCAGCGCCGTTTCGGCGTAAAGCTGAATCCGCGCGTCGATCGTCAGCCGCAACGTGCGGCCTTCCTCGCGGTTCACCACATGGACGCCGTCGGGCGAAATCGACCGGCGCTTGGCGTCTTTCATCGCGACGATGCTGCCCGGCTGGCCGGACAGCAGCGTCTCGTATTGCGCCTCGAGGCCCTCCGCGCCCTTCAGGCCGCCGGCATTGTCGGTCGAGGTGAAGCCGAGCACCGACGCGGCGAGCGCCCCAAACGGGTAGCGCCGCGCGGGCTCGCGCTTCCGGCGCACGCCCATGCTCTGCAGCAGCCGCGGGTCGATTTTGTCGAGCGCGGCCGATTCCTCGGGCGAGATCCGGCGCTTGAGCCACTCGAAGCGGCCGGGCTGCGTAATCTTGGCCAGCACGTAGTCTTTTTCGAGGCTGAGAATGCGGGCGACCGCCGCGGCCGATTCGTCGAGGCGCGGACCGCCGGCGGCCAGCTTGGCGTCGACGTAAACGGCCGGCACGCCGTTGTCGTTGCGCGAACTGATGCCGAGGCGGAGCGGCTTGTCGAGTTCGGCCAGCGCCGACAATTCCTCTTCAGTCGCGCCGGTTTTGAGCCGTTCGAAACGCCCGGGGCTGGTCAACGTCTCGCGCACGGCGCCCGGGTCGAGCGACAGCGCCTTGGCGATAGCCGCGACGCCCTCTTCGAAGACCGGGCAGGCCGCGGCGATTTTCGGGTCGGCGTCAACGGAATCGAGTTCGACGGTGATCGCCAGCCGCTCGCCGTTGCAGTCCAGCATTTCGCCGCGCGGCTTGGTCAGGCCGAACGCGGCGCGATAGTTGTTTTCCGCCTCGCGGGTCAGTTCCGCGTGCTTGAGAATCGTGATTTGAAAGGCGCGGACGGCCAGGACCGCAAACCCGAGAATGAAAAAGATCAGCAGCAGGCCGACGCGGACCTGGCGCGTTTCCTCGAGATGGAACGTCTGCGTGGGGCGGGCGGACCGGTTCCACGGGCGCGCTTCGAACCGCGTGCGCGGACGCCGGTTCAGGTAGTGAATTTTTCGGTCAGCGAGATTCACCCAACACCACCAACTGTTCGGTTTTGGGCTTCGCCAGCTTGAGCGTCGCCGCGATCTTCTCGAGCCGTTTCGGATTGTCGAGTTCCTGCCAGCGCAAGCGAACCTCCTCGACGTCCGTTTCCAACGCGTGGGCCTGCTCGTTCAACACGGAAATCTGCCGCCCGAGCTGCACCACCTCGCTGCGCACGTGAATCAACGACACCACGTAACAAACCGCCATGACCAGTGCGCCGACCGCGACGAACACGCCGCTCCAGCCCAGCCACGTGTCCAAGGCCGCGAGCGCCGAGCGACGGAGTTGCCCGCCGCCAGGCCGCTTCCGGCGAGCGGCCCGCGTCCGCGAGAGAACCAGTTCCGCCATCGCTGTCGCCCTTCGTCGCCGATTCTTTTCAGATTCGTTCCGCCGCCCGCAAATGCGCGCTGCGCGCCCGCGGGTTGCGCCGCACTTCCGCCTCGCCGGGCGCGATCGGCTTGCGCGTCAGGACGCGCAGCCGCGGCAGCCGGCCGCACACGCACCGCGGCAACTCCGGCGGACAGATGCAGCCTTTGGCCTCGGCGCGCAGGAAACTCTTCACTTCCCGGTCCTCCAGGCTGTGATACGAAATCACCGCCAGCCGGCCGCCCGGGCGCAGAGCCTCGATCGCCGCGGGCAGGAACTGGACCAACGCGCCCAGTTCGTCGTTGACCGCGATCCGCATGGCCTGAAACGCCAGCGTCGCCGAATCCACGCCGCGCCGCCGCGCCGCGCCGACGGCCCGGTGAACGACCTCGCGCAACGCGACGCCCGTAAACGCGCCGTCGGCCTCGCGATGGGCGACGATCGCGCGGGCGATGCGCCGCCAGCGTGGCTCTTCGCCCCAATTGCGCAAGATGCGGCCCAGTTCGTCCTCCGGCAGCGTCCGCAGCAGCTGCGCGGCGGTCGGCCCTTTTCGCCGATCCATCCGCATGTCGAGTTCGTCTTCGCCCCGGAACGAAAAGCCGCGCTCGGGGGCGTCGATCTGGAAGCTGCCCATCCCGAGATCGGCGCAAATCGCGTCGACCCGGTCGATGGGGAAAGCACGCAACACCGCCGGCAAATTGCGAAAATTCGCCTGGACGAAACGAAGCTGCGGCGCCTCGCCGAGCCGTTCCCGCGCCAGCGCCAACGCCGCTTCATCCTGATCGAGCGCGATCACCGTGCCGCTTTCGCCGACCGCTTTCGCCATTCGCTCCGTGTGTCCGCCCGCGCCGCAAGTCGCGTCGACAACAATTCCGCCCGGCCGCAACGAGAGAATTTCGATCGTTTCATCCGCCAGCGCCGGCAAATGCGCGGGCATCAACTCAGCACCGACGCCAAGGCTTGCTTGGCGGCCGGGAACTGTTTTGCCGTCTCCTGGTGGAATTTCGTCCACAGTTCCGCGTTCCAGAACCGGAACCGATCGAGCGCGCCGACCACGACGACTTCGTGATCGAGCTGCGCCCATTCCCGCAACGGCTGCGGGATCAAAATGCGCCCGGCCGTGTCGAATGCGACCGTCCGCGCCGGGTTCACGTAAAACGTGCCGAAAATTTCGACCTGCTCGTCGAACTGGGGCTGTTTTTCGAACTTGCGCAGGAACTTTTCCCAGACCGGAACCGGCAACGCGTCCAGGCAAGGCGCATTCTTGACCATGAAGCTGGTCAGCACCAACGAATCCTGGCCTTCCTTGGCGAAAAGCTCGCGATATTCCTTGGGTACGCCCGCTCGCCCCTTGCTGTCGACCTTGATCGGGAGTACGCCTTGGAACAACACGCGCCGGCCCTTTCACTCGCTGTTTTTTGGTGGCATCCACACTGTTCGCCATTAATCCCCACTTTTCCCCACGAAGTCAAGCGGAAATTATTTCACGCGCGAAAAAAACGAGAACAGTCGTCTTCTCAGAGTGATGCGGGTTTCGACCCCGCAAATAGACGGCTTGCCGAAGCGACCGTCCATCCCTGGGGCTGCGCCGCGAACAATAATACTTATATCTGATAATAACACCAAGAATCGCGCGCATTGGCCGCCGGGAAGGGGCGAAAATTCACGCGGCGCCGGAGCGTTCGGGCGACGCGGGGCTGTTTTCGCGGCCGGCTGCGGCCCGCCTAGTATTTTCTTTGAAAGTAATCCTCGAGAATCTGACGATGATCGAACGCCAGGGGCAGGGCGAGGGCTTGGGCCGGCGTGAACAGGCCGACGTTTTTGGCGTCATCCTGCGCGTGCGGTTCGCCAACCGCCGTCGCCTCGAAGACGACCGACGTGGTGTGAAACCGCGGGTCGCGCCGCGGGTCGGAGTAGACGTGAATCTGCCGCACCAGGGCGACATCGAGCGACGTCTCTTCCTTCGCCTCGCGGACCGCCGCGGCTTCGACCGTTTCGCCGCGGTCGACGAACCCGCCGGGGATGGCCCAACCCGGCGGCGGATTTTTCCGCTCGATGAGCGCAATGCGGCCGTCGGGCAGGCTAATGATGATATCGACCGTCAGCAGCGGCGTCTCCGGCAAAGGCCTCACCGGCGGCCCTCCTGTATTTTGTGATATCGTTTCGCCCAATTCGGATCGGGCTCCAATTCGAGCGCCCATTGGAGATATTTCGCGGCCAGGACCGCGTCGGTGCGCGCGTACGATTCGCCCATTGCGGCGAGGTTCTCGGCCGCGCTACGGCGCGCCTTCAAGGCGGCCGGGTTGCGCGGGTCGTAGAACAACGCCAACTCGTAACAGGTCACCGCGTTGAACAGCGGCGGCGAACCGTAGTTCTGCGTCGCGTAGAAATGATTGCCCCAACCGGTGAAAAACTCGCTCAGGGTCTCGCCGCCGAGGATGCCGCCGGCGACCAGGCCCAGGAAAACCAGCAGCGCCGCCGCGCCGCCGACGAGGCCGAACAGAAATCCCGTGCGGCGTTTTTCGGCCGGCGCGACCGGGCCGACGGTCGTCAACGCCGCCGCCGGGCTCGCGTCCGAGGCCGACGGCGCGGGCGGCGCCGGCGCCGGCGCCTCGGTGCTTGACTCCTCCGTCGCCGCGATGGCCGCGGATGACGGAAGCGAACCCGTCGTCGAATCGAGAGCCGGGACGGAAACGGAAACGTGGGCCGGCGCGGTCCGGCCCGGCGCCGCGGGCGGCGCCGAACGCTCGACAAACTCGAGCGCCGCGACCAAATCGGCCGCCGTCGCATAGCGGTCGGCCGGGTCTTTGGCGAGGCAGCGGTGCACGACCTCCGCCAGCGGCTCGGACGTCTGCGGGCGCACCGTCCGCAGGGGCGGGGGTTGCTGCCGCAGGTGGGCCGCCATGATGTCCGACAGGCTCGAACCGGAGAACGGCGGCGACCCGGCCAGCGCCTCGTACATCATGACGCCGAGCGCGTAAAAATCGGACCGCGGATCGCTTTTCCCTTCCCATTGCTCCGGCGCCATGTACGGCGCCGTGCCGAGCACTTCGCCCGCGGCGGTCAGGTTGGCGCCGCCGGCGATTTTGGCGATGCCGAAATCCATCAACGTGGCGTTGTCCTGGTCGTCGAGCATGACGTTCACCGACTTGATGTCGCGGTGGATCGCGCCGGCGCGATGGATGTGGTCGATGGCGCGCGCCAATTGGGTTCCGACCCGCGCGACGGTCGCCGACGCCAGCGCCCCGGTGCGGCGCAGGCGCGCCTTGAGCGTCTCGCCGCTCAAGAATTTCATGACGTAAAAAAGACAGCCGTTTTCTTTGCCGATGGCGTACACGGGGACAATGTTCGGGTGCTCCAGTTTGGCGAGAATCTTGATTTCTTCGTGAAACCGCTGCACCAATTTTTCGTCGGTCATCAAATGGGGCGGCAGCACCTTGATCGCCACGCTGCGGTCGAAGTCGAAGTCGGTTTCGCGCGCGCGGTACACGGCGCCCATGCCGCCCATGCCGATCTGCTCGATGATCTCGTATTTGCCCGACAGGATGACGCCCGGTTCGAACATGGCGCGTTCGTTCTCCACGGAAAAAACGCCGCAAGGCAACTGGGTTGCGGCGCGCGGTCCGGTTCGACGTTGGTCGCTCGCATTTTAACGGCGCAACGGTCAAAAGCAAGTTCCGCGCCGGCGGCGCAGCAAGCGCCGGTCCTCGCCGTGGGTCGCCGGCGTCGCGTCAATCCGGCGTTTCGCGGTAGCCGGCGAAGATCACGTGGAGGTTTTGGGACGGGTCGACCGCCAGCCCGAAACCGAGGAAACCGCCGTTGAATCCGGCGATTTTGCTCGTGTTCCACGTCCCGGCGGTCCGGAAGCTGACGTACCCGTCGGCCTCGCTTTCATCGCGGAAGACAGCGACCGGCGAATCGCCGATCAAAGCGATTGCCGCCGACTGATACCCCATTTCCGAGTCCTGGCCGGCGACGATCTCCGTTTGCCAACCGCCCGCCGCGTCGGGATCTTGCACCAAGTACATCAACCCTTGCCCGCTCGGCACGAGAATGTTCGTTCGTCCGGTCAAGTCGATCACGGCGTGCGGCGCTTCGTAAAAATCGATGGCCGGCATGACCGGCCCGCCTTGCCACCCCGCGTCGCCGTGAACGAAGTGCATCAGCGTATAGCCGACGCCTGTTTCGTTGTATTGCAGGCAAATCAGCCGCGCGGCCGGGTCGGATTGGTCTCTGGTGTAAAACACGATATCCGGAAAACTCAGGTTGTCGTTGGTGTCCGCGACCTGCCAGCCGCCGGTCGTCAACACTTGATGCGAAAGGCTCCAATCGCCGAACACCGCGTGCAATTCGCCCAGGGCGTCGAAGCCCAGCGAAACGTTGGCCGGCGGCGACGGTCCGGTTTCTAATGAATCGCGCGTAACCTGGTTGTCGACGACGGTCAGATGCGCGGGCGCGCCTTCGCGCGAATATAAGACGTTCACATCTCCCGCGGCGTCGACGGCGAGCGACGAATTTTGCGTGGTCCACCCGAAGCTGTCGAGCGCCAGATACGGACGCCATTGGCCGTCGGCGAGCTTGTGCGCGAGATACAGCGTTTGCGCGTACACATCGACGCCGGCGACGACGGTTTGCGTCTTGCTCGTGCTGACCACGACGATCGAGCCGTCGGCGAGGGCGGCCATGACCGGCGACAACGTCGCGGGCGTCGGCGCCGCCTCGAAGACGAATTCGTTGGTCTGCCACACGCCGTGCCAAAGGCCCCATTGCTCGTCCGGCGTCGGGCTTGGTTCGTCCGGCGAGGTATCGTCGTCGGACGGCGAGGAATCGTCGGGGCGGGAGCGGGGCGCACCCGGCGTCTGGCAAGCGGCGAGGCCGAGCAAAAGGGCCGCCAGGACCAGGAACGAATTTACACACTTCAGGCTGCCGGGCATGCCGCTCTCCGCCCAGACGTGGAGCGAAAATTATACGATATGGGATTTCATCGGGTCAAACGAAGTCGCCGGGGATTGCCACGGCGAGATATCTCATGGCCTCGCGAACCCGGCGTCAAGTCGCGCCGCGATCAGCAGCAGCGAACCGCCGACCGGGAACCGCACGCCGCGCTTGATGGCGAAACGCTCGCCGGCCAGGACGATCTCGAAGAACCGGTTCAGCAGCGGGTGGATGCGAAACTCGGCGATCGGATCGGCGAGGCTTGCCGGCGGCCGGCGCCTATTTCGCCACAAAAACATGAACGGCAGCAGCGCTGCGACGTACGACGTCACGAAGAGAACGCGAAAACCGGCATCCGCTGCTTTGCGTACGAGGTCGCCGCGGTCGTACCGCCGCCGATGACGGGCCTGGTCGTCGACGGCGCCCCAGAGCCAGCGATGTTGCGGCACGGTGACCAGAATGCCGCCGCCGGGACGCACGGCTTGATGCATTTGACGCAGGATCGCCCGATCGTCATTCACGTGTTCGAGCACGTCGAACGCGCCGACCACGTCGAATTCCTCCGCGAACGGCAGGCGCTGCGCGTCCGCCTGAAAAAAAGTCGCCCGCGGCGCGCGACGTTCGGCGATGGCCAGTCCTCGATCGAGGAGTTCGGCGCCGGAAACGGACAAATCGGGAAAGGCCTCCGCCAGCCCTTTCAGCACGTACCCCGTGCCGCAGCCGATTTCCAAAAAACTCCGTGCGCGCCCGAAATACTTTCGCAGCGCCCAAATCAACAAGGCGTTGCGCGCGCGAAACCAGAAGTAGTTTTCCTCGAGGGCGGCCAGATGCGGAAACTGGTCCGGCGGGAAACTGCCGTCCGCTGCCGCGAGCTCCGGGGCGAAAGAAATACGGCCGGCAACTCGCGCCGGCGTCCAGCCGCAATTGGGGCAGCGCCAATCCGGCGAAGCGAATTGCCGTTCGCATTGCAGGCAAAGTTTCATCGACCGCGCGTTCTCGCTTTCCCCGCGCTCCCGCGGTCGGCTGCCGCGGGTTTCGTTCGGCTGGTTGAGAATCCGCTCTCCATTTGACGGACATCGTAGCCTCGCGCCGATTTGGATTCAAGGAATTGAGCGCGCGCCGAAAAATCAGGGCGGCGCGCTTTCCAGGTTTTGATGGACACTCAACTTCCGCGGATGATAGGATGCGCCGAAAGTGCCAGCTTATCGGGAGAACAGATGGCGCAAAATGCGACCGACCGGCGCGAAAGGCGACTCGCGCTCGTCGCCGTCACCTTGATCCTGGCCGGTTTTTTTCTGCGATTGGCGCTCGCCGCGCAGCCGCCCGAACGGTTGATTCCGCTGTGCCTCGCGGACGACGCTTTTTACTATTTGCGCATCGCCGAAAATATCCTGGCCGGCAACGGCTCGACCTTTGACGGCGTCGCGGCCACCAACGGCTATCACCCGCTGTGGATGCTGGTTTCCATGGCGGCCGTGCGTCTGGCCGGCAGCGCGGTCCCCGCGGCCCGGTTATTGACGCTGGCGCTGGCGGTCATCGGCGCCGGCAACGCTTTCTTGCTCTGGCGATTGGCGCTGCGGGTTTCGGGCCCGGTCGGCGGCGCGTGGGCGGCCGGCTTTTGGGCGCTTTCGCCGTTCGCGATCTTCACCGAGTTGATGGGCGTCGAGGCGCCGCTGATGATTCTCTTCGTGCTGGCGACCTTGCTCGCCTACCTGCCGTTGCGCAGCGGCGACCCACCGCCGAAAAAATGGCTGCCGGTCGGGCTGCTGCTCGGCCTGGCGCTGCTGGCGCGCACCGATGCGATTCTGTTCGCCTTCGCGCTGGCGGTCGACGTCGTGGTCGCGCATTGGTTGCCGGCGCGGCGGAATCTGGAGCGCCTGCGGCGGCGGGTCGTCGGCGCGGTCGCCGCCGCCGGCGTGGCCGTGGCCGTCGTTTCGCCGTGGGTGGTTTTCAGTCTCGCGCGGTTCGGCACGGTGACGCAAGGTTCGTTCACGGCGTTGATCTACACGCAACGGAAGCTGGCGGCATTGACCGGCGATTCGGCATGGTCGATTTTCGTCCAGCAGTTGAACAAGGGCGTTTTCGACTTTTTCTTGCGTTTCACGTCATTGCCGGGCGCGCCGCTGGCAGTCGTTTTTCTCGCGGGATTGGCGGTGGCGGCGCTGACCGGCAAAATGGCGTCCGGAACGCGGGTTTTCGAGGCCCGGGAACGCGGCGCGGCGGCCGCGCTGCTCTGGGGAGCGACGGTTTGGGCTTTTTACGTGTTTTATTTCTGGCAGCAGAAAATGTGGTATTTTCTGCCGGCGCAGATTTTGCTTGCGCTGGCGACGGCGTTGCTGCTCGGCTACTTGGATCGCGTCGCCGTCCAGCGGCGGCTCGCCGGCGCGCTGGCGCTGACGCTGGCCGCGGGCATGGCGGCGGGTTTCGCGCGCACCGGGGCGGGCTTGCTGCGCAATGGCTTTCACGATTGGCAGAAAGTATATTTGGACGGGGCGGCGACGTTGCGGCAGATGGCGGCCGCCGAGCCGGGGCTGCGGGCCGCGGCCTTCAACAGCGGCATCGAGTCGGCGTTTTCCGGATTGCCGGTGATCGATTTGGATGGCGTGGTGAACCCCGACGCGGCGCGCGCCATTCGGGAGAAGAAATTGCTGGCGTACCTCCGCAGCCGCGGCGTGAACGTCGTCGTCGACCATTTGGGGATCATCGCCATGTACGAAGCGTTCGCCGAGCCCGAGTGGCGGAATTCGTTCACGATGGTGCGTCGCTTCCCGACGCCGCCGTCGGCCGACGACGTCGTGATTTTGCGCGTGCGCCCGGTCCCGGCGGCGCCGTGACGCCGCGAACAACTTCGTTTTTGCGGGGGATTTTGTGAGTCCGCAAGTCTTCATCGTCATCGTCGGTTTTTTGTTCGGCATCACGATCGGCTCGTTCCTCAACGTCGTCGTCTGGCGCTTGCCCCGCGGCGAGTCCATTGTCTATCCGGGCAGTCATTGCCCGACCTGCGGCGCGCCGATTCGCTTCTACGACAACATTCCGCTGCTCTCGTATTTGCTCCTCAACGGGAAGTGCCGCCGTTGCCGGGGCCGGATCAGCGGCCGGTATTTTCTGGTCGAGATGGTCAGCGGCGTGCTCCTCGCCGGGAGTTTGCTGCGGTTCGGGCTGCGGGCCGGCCTGGTTTGGTACGTGTTGATGGCCGCGCTGCTGGTCGTCTCCTTGATCGACTTGCAATTCAAAATCATTCCCAACGCGATCAGCCTGCCGGGCATCCCCATCGGACTGCTGCTGAACGTGTTCGTCCTGTCGGAAGGTTGGCGCGAGGGTCTGCTCGACGGCGGTCTGGGCATCCTGCTCGGCGGCGGCGCGTTGCTGGCCGTCGCGGGCGGCTACTACCTCGTGGCCCGGCGCGAGGGCATGGGCATGGGCGACCCGAAATTGTTGGCGATGATTGGGGCGTTCATCGGCTGGAAGGGCGTGGTGTTCACCATGGTGTGCGGCAGTTTCGTCGGCACGCTGGCCGGGCTCGCGATGATCTTGCTGCTCGGCAAGGACCGGCGCGTCGAAATCCCCTTCGGGCCGTTTCTGGCGTTGGGCGCCGTGCTGTGGATTTGGTTCAGTCCGCTGATTTTGCGGTGGTACCTTGGCGGCTAAATCGCAACTTCGCGAGGATTTTTCGCTCGGTCCGTTCACCGGTTTGCGGGCGCGCGTCGTGCTCTTCATCGCCGGCCTGACCGTGGCGATGATCGTCTTGTTCGGCTCCGTGGTGACCAGTCTGCTGCAGCACCATTTGATCGAACAAAAGCGGGCCCAGGGTCGCGCCGCGCTGTTGGCGATTCAGGCGCAACTGGATTTGTCGGAGAACGCCGAATGGCGAACGCGCCCCGGCGGCGACCGCGTGTCGCTCGGCCAGATCGTCCAGGCGATGGTCACGAACCTGGAGTTGCGCAGCCTGATCATCGTGAACAAAGAGGAGGCCATCGTCGCGTCGAGCCGGGGGTCGATGGTCGGTCTCGCGCTGGCGGAACCCGATCTCGTCCGCGCGATGACGGAACGGCTCCTCATCCACCGAATTCTGGGCTTGGAATCGAACGCGCCGGAAGTCATTTTTTCCGGCCCGCTTTATCAGGGAGGCGCCGTATTCGGGGCCGCGCGCTTCAGTCTGCCGCTCGACGACATGATCGACGCACTGGCGAAAACCCGGCACTTCCTGTTCCTGTACGCATTTTTGGACGCGGTGGTGATCATCTTGTTCGGTTCGGTCATTCTTTGGCAGGTGCTGGTGAAGCCGATCGACGCGATGGTGGCGGCGACCGAAGACATGTCCACCGGCGACTACCGCGTCGCCTTGAAGACCAAAGGCGCGGGCGAGATCGGCCGCTTGGGCCGAGCGCTCGGCAAATTGGCGGCGACCTTGCAAGATCGCGACGCCGTCGGCCGGCGGCAAGTCGAACGCTTGGAGCGGATCAACGAAGAACTGAAACTCGCCCATGACCAATTGCTGCATTCGGATCGGCTCGCGTACGTCGGCCGCGTGGCGGCAGGCGTGGCGCACGAAGTCGGCAATCCGCTGGGCGCCATTTACGGCTACGTCGAGATCCTGCGCGACGCCGGTCTGCCCGACGCCGAACGGAAAGTCGTCGATCGGCTCGAAACCGAAATCAAACGCATCGATCGCACCATGCGCGAATTGTTGAATTTCGCCCGCGTCAAGGAAACGCTCGCCGAACCCGTCGATGTGGCGGCGCGGGCCGCCGAGACCGTGTCGCTGATGAAAGGCCAGCGCGGGCTGGACAACCTCGAGATCCGCTTTGCGCCGGCCGAGCGCCTGCCGCGCGTGTTGATGGATCCACAGCATTTCAACCAAATCCTGCTCAACATTCTCCTCAACGCCGCCGACGCGATGAACGGCCGGGGCGTGATCGACATTTTCGCCGAGACCGCCGTCCACAACCGGGCCGATCTCATGGAAGCCCGCCTGCCCGGCGGGCCGGACGAAACCGAGGTTCCCTTTACGGATTTGCGCCGCCGTGGCATCATTTTCTCCGAAATGGGCGAACCGTTCGCGGGCGCGATGACGGTTCGCCTGCACGTGACCGACACGGGCCCGGGGATGTCGTCCGAGGTCTTGGGCCGCATGTTCGACCCGTTTTTTACGACCAAGCCGCAAGGCAAGGGCACAGGCCTGGGCATGGCCGTTTGCCAGCAACTTACCGCGACGGCCGGCGGCATGATCCGCGTCGAAAGTCGGGAAGGGGCGGGAACGTGCGTGACGCTCATTTTCCCCGTACAGGAAGCCAATGACCAAACCGAACGATAACAAGCACGTGCTCTTGGTCGATGACGAAGAAGGCTTGCGATTTTCCCTGACCGTGCTGCTGTCCAAGAAAGGCTTCAAGGTCTCCGCCGCCGAAAACGGCCAGGTCGCGCTGCTCGCGTTGCAGAGTCTGGCCCCCGACTTCGTCCTGTGCGACCTGCGGATGCCGGAAATGGACGGCATGACGTTTCTGCAACGCGCGCTGGCGGCCGGTTTCCGCAAACCGATCATCATGATGAGCGCCTATGCGCAGGTCGAAGAAGCCGTGGCGGCGATGCGCATGGGCGCCTTCGATTACGTCAGCAAACCGTTCAAGAAAGAAGAGATCCTCAAGGTGCTCGGGCGGGCCGCGGAAATTCAGGATCTGCGCGCGGAAAACGCGTCGTTGCGCGAGGCCGCGCGGGCGGCGGCGGATCGCGAACTGCTCACCGACGATCCGCGCATGCACGAGTTGTTGGCGCTGGTTCGCAAGATCGCGGCGTTCAAAACGACCGTGCTGATCGCGGGCGAATCCGGCTCCGGCAAGGAACTGATCGCCCGTTCGATCCACCGCAACAGTCCGCGCGCCGACGCGCCCTTCGTCGCGATCAATTGCGGCGCGATTCCCGAGAACCTGCTGGAAAGCGAATTGTTCGGCCACGCGAAAGGCGCGTTCACCGACGCGGTCGCCGCCAAAGCGGGCCTGCTCACCGCGTCCAGCGGCGGGACGCTGTTTCTCGACGAAATCGGCGAATTGCCGTTGCGTTTGCAAGTGAAAATGTTGCGCGTGCTGCAGGATCAGCGGCTGCGGCCGCTCGGCGCGAACGAGGAAATCGCCGTCGACCTGCGCGTCGTCGCGGCCACGGCGCGGAATCTCGAGGAGTCGGTCGCGCAAGGGCTGTTCCGCGAAGATCTGTTTTACCGCCTGAACGTTTTTCACCTGCGCGTTCCGCCGCTGCGCGACCGCAAGGGCGACCTGCCCTTGTTGACCCGCCATTTCATCAGCAAGTTTACGCGCCAGCACGGTTTGCCGGGCCTGGAAATCGGCCCCGAGGCGTTGCGAATTCTAGAAGCGTATCCCTGGCCGGGCAACGTTCGAGAATTGGAAAACGCGGTGGAACGCGCCGTGCTGGTCGCGGCGGGGCCGGTCATTGCGCCGGAGGATCTGCCGGAACGGGTGCGGCGGCCGTCGGCGCCGTCGGAACCGGCGATCGAGGATCTGTCGATCAAGCGAAATGTGCGGGACTTGGAGCGCCGGTTGATCGTCGCCGCGCTCGAGCGGACATTGGGGAACAAGAGCAAGGCGGCCAAGCTGCTCGACCTTTCCTTTCGCGCGCTGCTGTACAAAATCAAGGAATTCGGTCTGCAGATCGAGTCTGCCGCCAACGGAGACGAACCGCCGGAATAGTGAAAAGTTTTCCTAGTACTGTGAAAAGTTTTCACGGTTGTTCGGTCGGGTGCCCGACGGCCGCTGTTGCAACCAGTTGAAACTGTGGTAAATTACGGTTCCGGAAAAGTGGAAAAATAAGGCATAGGTATTGCACGCACTACCCACGGCGAAAAAGGAGACACGCGCATGGAACCAATGAACGGCCCGGAGAAGACAGAGAAAAAAGAGGGATTCACCCTGGTGGAACTCATGGTGGTCATTGGTCTGATCGCCATTCTGACGGGCATCGGCTGGATGTCGATACTTCATTACCGGGCGTTGATCCGCGTCAACGCTTCGGCGCGCGACATGGCGGGGCACCTGCGGGTGGCGCGGGCGCAAGCCGTCCGCAACGGCCAGCCGGTGCAAGTCGCGTTCGATGGTCCCGATGGCGCGTACACCGTCGTCTCGAATCTGACTCAGACGTACTATCTCCAGGGCGGCATCAAATTCGGCTCTTGCCCAGGGCTCCCCGCCGTGCCCGGGCACCCGTGGCCCGCCAATCCGGCGGGCATCGATATTCCGAATGGCCAGACCAGTGTTCTCTTCTACGGCGATGGCACGGCGTCGGTGTCCGGGGCCGCGTACATCATTCCCTTTGAGGACCTGTCGACGACGGGCATGCGGCCGGATCGCCAACGGGCGGTCGATTGGGAAGCGACCACGGGCCGGATTCGCGATTGGCAGTTTTATGCAAACGCGTCCCAGTGGCGGTAAGCCCCGGGGCGAGACGGACGTGCAACGGTTTGCCAACGGCGACGGCGGCAGCGAGCAAAGGAGCGAGACGGCGTGAAAGCGATCCAGGAGAGCGCGAACCGAAGGCGCGAGGCGGGTTTTTCGCTGCTCGAGGTGTTGATTGCCATCATGATCCTGACGGTGGGAATTCTGGCGCTGGTGCCGATGCTGGCCTTTTCGATCAAGGCCAATTCATTGGGTAAAGACTACGCCTTTGCGAATTTCCTGGCCCAGCAGCGACTGGACCAAATCTACGCGTGGCCGGTCTACCAGGATGTCGTGCTGACCAATCCGACGCAGTACCCGGGCGTCACGGCGAACAACGCCAAGTACTTCGGCACGGAAACCGTCTACGACGACCGCGGCCGCGCGTTTACGCGGGTCAGCGAAGTCGTGCGCAACGGCTACCTGGGTTCTGCCAACAACGTGATTTGGTCCTCCACGTCCACGAATACGAATGAGGGTGCGATCTCGAATCCGACGGATCCGAACAATCCGCAAAACAATAACTGGCAACCGATTTCGGGGGCGTCGCTCAACACCGGAGCCAGCGTCGGGGAATGGGACACCACCAACGGCGGATACCGCGGCGAAGATTTCGAAATGGTTCGCGTCCGCGTATCCTGGTACGACGGGCTGGGCCAGGGCGTCGGCGGCACGGGCAACGCGGTCCAAGGCGCCACCGGCGCGGGCGTTCACGAAATCGAACGGCACATGTTTATCGCGAAATATTAGGGCGAGGGAGAAGGGTGAGTCCCATGCGCGTGCTGCAACGGAATGAAGGTTATGCGATTGTCGCGGCGGTGCTGATGTTGTTCCTGGTGACGGGCCTCGGGATCGTGGCGATGGTGACCAGCGGCACGGAACAAACCATCAACACGAACCTCAACGAAAGTCAGTTGATGTTCTTTTACGCGCAGCAGTCGATCGATCGCGTCATCTCCCACTTGTCGTATCTGGAAGGCGGCCTGTTTACGACCAATAAAGGTCTGGGGTTGAACTTCCGCGGCGTCCCCGATCCGATCAACACCGCGAACAACCCGACCGACTTGCTGTTGCCGACCGTCCAGGTTCTGGCCGACAACAGCGACACGTCGCATTCCTCCCGCCAAGAACTGTATTTCACCACGACGGGCACGAACAACACCATCGGCGTCAACCCCAACATGCACGTCGAGGCCTATCTCGATCCCCAGGATTTGCAGGCGTATTTCGATCGCGGGATTTCGCGGCCGGTGGCGATCACGGCCTTGGTGCGAAACAATTTCACGAAGGTTCAGCGGGTGTTTCGCGCGTACGTGCGGCCGCACTCCATTTGGGATTACGCCTACTTCGCCATGAACCAGACGCCCTGGCAGCGCACGTACCACTCGGCCACGAACGAATTCTGCAACGCGCCGTCGACCACGTGGCGGAACTGTCAAACGGTGCTTCTAAACGAAGACATAGTGAACGGCGACCTTTACATCGGCAATACGGTTTACGAGCCCAACAACACCAACGGCTCCAATGGCACATATTACACGGAGCAATATTTCGACGGCACCAACACCAACCGGCAGACCACCGCCTTGTTCGTCCGCGGCGTTCCGGCGATCTCCGGCGAGGCCCGTTGGCGCGACTTGCGGAATTTCACGAACGCCACCAACCAAACCTACGGCGGCCAAAGCGTCCAGCAGACGGTGCAACCGAACCAACGTTTTCGCAACAGCGTCAAGCCGATCATGCCGCCGCGCCTGGAAACCATCCTCCAACCCCCCACGGGCCAGATGACCACCTACCGCGAAATGGCGGATCTCTACCTGTATCAGCCGACCAGGTTCAATTTCGCCGTCGGCAGCCAGAACTATTCGAATCAAAAAACGGTGTGGAAGATCCTGTTCCGCACTGACATTTGGCCGAATGAGGCCAACAATGGCACGCCGTGCGCGAACGGGGACAATTCCGTGACCCGGGTGACGTCGCGCATTACGCACTCGGTCAATTGCGGTCAAAGCCCGCTGATCAACTGCCCCAATTTCGACAAATATCCCGGCGCGATGATGGTGTATCGCCTGCCGTTCCCGGATCCCGCGAACCCGACGCCGCTCGACAACGATATGTGGCAGGCGGCGATGTACGGCGACAACATGTCGAATCGGAACAACGCGATGAACAAAGCGCTGGTCGGCGCGACCTCCCACAACCTGCCGTCGATCATGGTGAGCGGCCAGGACTTCAACGACCAGCAACTGGACTTCGGCAAGTCGTACTTCGATGCGCGAGCGATCATGACGCGCAACAACAACAGCACCCCGGGGGTCTGCCCGGGCACGGCGGGTTGCCACGGTCCTTACAACCCGTATGACATCTCGCCGAGCTATACGTTCCTGGCGGCCCCGGCCCGGGGCTTTACCCCTCCCAACGTCGACGGCGACGGGTCGAACCAACAGTTCAACGGCATCATTTTTGTGGAAGGCGACGTGTTGGTCAGCGGCATCGTGCGCGGCCAGATCACGATCGTAGCGACGGGCGACATTTATCTCGATCATGAAGTTCAATACGAAACGAATCCGGCCTTCATGCTGGTGCCGATGTACAACGACCTGCGGCAGCCCGATATGCTGGCCCTGATCGCGGGCGGAAATATCATTATTCCGAACAGCTATCCAGGGTCGTACCAGTGGGCCAACCCGGCTCTCTGGCGCCATCAATGGCGCGACGACTGGTCGGATCCCGACAATACGCTGAACAACCTGCCGTACACGCCGGTCGGTCTGCTCGACACGCCGCCGGTTCTCGACGACAAAGGCAACAAAAACCTGAACGCCGTCCTGATCTCCTACGGTTTCCAATGCACCCGGGGCAGCGTCAGCGGCAATCGGTCCAGCACGTTCAATTGCATCTCGCCCGACATGGCCCCGGGCGGCAGCGCCGCGTGGCAGAACATCGCCCAGTTTCGCACGGGCCTCTACGCCCAGGCCCGCACCGTCAACATGAATTGGTACGGCGACTTGTCGTTTCCGCCGTACCCGAACGCCCAGGCCTTCGACCAGTTGGGCGGCAACGGGTCCGGGACCATCACCATCATCGGCGCGGTCGTGCAGAATATCGCCGGCCGATTGGCGTATGACGACGTGTCGTCGACGTGCCGCGCGGGGGGAGGGCCGAATGACACGTCGGGAACCTGCAACAAGATGGGTTTTTCCAGCATCACCTATCAATACGATACGCGCTTGAAATTTCTGCTGCCGCCGTACCCGGGCGAACTCGGCTTGGGCGGTCAAAAGGGGCCGGCCACGACCGCCAACGTCGTGCCCTTCGGATACGCCGCCTGGGAAATCACCGCCTGGCAATTGCTGCCGGACACCGAACCGATTGCTGACAATGTGTGGTAGGAGCGAACTCATGCCTCGGCCGTTTCGTCGTGCGCTGCTGACACTGGGCCAAAACCGTCGCGGTTTTTCGCTGGTGGAACTGTTGATCGCGAGCTTCCTGAGCGCGATCCTCGTCGCCGCGGTTTATGGCGTGTTTACGGCCTACAACCGCACCGTGCGCTTCCAGGAAGACATCGTGGAAACGCAGCAGGCGGGTCGCGGCGCCGTTTCCAAGTTGCGCAACGACGTGATGCTCGCCGGCCGCAACGTCAACGTTCTGGGCGGCGAACCGATATTCATTTACGCCGCGCCGTGGGAATTGGTCTTCAACGGCCAGATCGACAACACGGACGGGATGATGCCGTACTCGTCGACTGGCGGCCCGCAGTACCAGCTCAACTACGGCCCGGGCGCCAAGTATTCGTACCAGCATTTGCGCAATTGGCAAAACAACGCCCAAACCGTCCGCTATTACATGTCGAATCCGCAACCCGGCGGCGATGCGATCAGCCAGGGCATGAATTTCAGTTATTCGCCGTACGAACGCGTGCTCCGCCGCCAGATCAATGCGACCACGCCGGTGCTGAACGATCAGTTGGTCGCCTACGGCGTGCATTTCGACGGCGTCGAAAACGGCACCGAGGTTGGCTATTTCCCCTCCAACAACCCCAGCGATTCGACGCCGCAACGGCTCGTGCCGATGTTCACCTATTGGGGGGCGTGGAACTTCGACGCCACCCAGCCCGACACCTTGTGGGGCAACGTGGCCGGCAACGGCGCCCTGAGCAGCCAGGAAATCGGCAACCTGCTGACCGGCTCGTACAGCTACCAACCGAACTTCGGCGGCGCCTATACCCCGGAAGCCGGGGCCGTCTTCCTGGTCAGTGCGAATTCCAACGACGAAATGGTTTCCGGAACCTGGCAGGATTATAACCTGAACGGCCAGATCGACCGCAACGTTCTGGACTACGCGCTGCACCACATCGAATTGACGATCACCACCATTTCCAAGAACCCGGATCCAAACTACAACAATCCGCGGGCCGTCGGTTATCACTTCCACGAAAGCGAAGTCCGGACGGCCATCGAGCCCCGCAACCTCGTGAAGTCCGGTCCGCCGAATCCCGGCGGTGTGCCGCGCGACCCGTCCAACGTGGTCGCCACCGTCGATTGCTGCGACGCCAACATCAAGCTCACTTGGTTCAAGAGCCCGGACGACGGGGCGTTCAACGACAGCAACACGTACGATCCCTCCAGCGCCAACAACGTGCTGTGGTACGAAATCGATCGGAAGCTTTACAAGGGCGGAGCGGCGGAGCCCGGCGATTACCAGTTCCTCGCGATCGTGCCGGCGCACGGCACCGCGGGGGGGCACGTCCCCGGTACGCCCGATTACACTTACGCCACCAACGACGCCCCGACCTACTCGGTCGTCGTCAACGGCGTTACCACCTTCGCATATTTTTCGCAATGTTTCCGCGTGGAAGCGGTCAGCAGCGACGCCAAGTCGCCGGGCGCCATCAGCACCCCGTGCCCCTTGGTCATCACGGCGTGCATTGGCGGCAACACGCCTTCCGCGCTGACCGGGTTCCCCTCGGCCTGCCGCACGTCGCAGTCCAACCCGACGATGTTCGGCAGCATCACGTTGGAGTGGACTGGGGCGCCGAACGCGAGCGAAGTCGATTCCTACTGGATTTACCGTGGTCTGTACAATACGGAGACGGGTCCCGGCAGTTCGCCGGACACCACCACGGGGACGGTGCCGATCGCCCAGGTCGTCCCGTCGACCGCCTTCGATCTCACCAACGTCATGGTTACCTTCAACGGTGTGATTCGATCGCCGACGACAATTTGGGAGGCGGAGTACGCGACCGTGCAATCGCCGCAAGCCGCACAGTTCAGCTTCTTCAAATGGACCAATGGCGGCGCCACGTATTACATCTGGCGCGACGAAGAGGGCGCAACCGGCAAATCCGCCGGCTCGCCGCCGCCGCTGACCGGCTCGCAATTCGGGATTTGCCAACCGGGCAACGTCACGAATAACGCCTGCACCGAGAACATGTACCACTACGTGGTGAAATCGTACCACGCCAACCCGGAAGACGGCGAACCGGCCGATTGCCTGTCGCAGCCGGCCCATCTGGTGACCCAGTGCGGCGGCTACGTCGTACAAACGTTCGACGCCACCAAGAATAACACGAGCGTACCGCGGCCGCTGTTCTCGCCGCCGCTCTATTTCACGGGCGCGGACACGTCGTCCAACGAACTCGATCCCGGCGACAGTCTGGTGACGAACGAATCGGTGGCCATCTCGTTGCAGTGGAATTCGAGCTTGAGTCAGTTCTGCTCGTCGAACACCTTCATGATTCCGTCGAACTACTTCGTGTACCGGACGTGGGAATGGCCGGGCGCTCTCACGGATCCGTCGACGTATAACATCCCCGATCCCAATTCCGGTCTCTTCATCACCCAGGGCGGTCCTCAGGGAACGCTGATTATGTTCCCAACAGACCTTTCCCTCCAGGTGAATCAGATGACGGCCCAGACGAAACTTTCGTGGACCTGGACGGAAAACGACTCGCAGCTCCAAGCGTACTGGGTCGACCAAAACTTGAGCGCCGGCAACCGAGATACAAACAACGACTGGCAGTTGGTTGCGGGCAATTGGCCCCAACCGTCTCCCAACCAGCCGACCATTCCTCCCGGCACTCCGCCGGGGTCGGGCGGGTCGCTGCCGCCGGCCTACAACGACTACTCCCAGACGCCGAACTACGTGTACATGGTGGCGGCCGCCCTCTATGCCGACGGCAACGGCAACCCCGTTTATTTCCCGAACTCGGGCACGTGGCAGGGATTCGGCGCCTCGTGCAACCAGCGGGTGTTCTATGACTGCAGCTCCGTGTGCTCGGGCTCGCTGGACGCGAACTACTCCGTCGCGCCGATTCCTTCGACGACGGACTTTCTCGAACAGCAATCGGCGAAGGGCGGAACCGCGGTCATCAACGGGAACGCGCAGAGCGGCGCCAACAGCGGCGAATATGTCTACGCCTACGCTTCGGGCGTTATCGCCGACGGCTCGGTGCCGTTCGACAACGGTCTCCTGTCGTATCGGGTTGTCGGCGGGGGCGGCGGTTGGTCGACGGGGAACCTTGGCGGTCTGGTGCCGGGCGGCGACGGGGCGGGAAATTCGGTTTTTGAGGACACAACGACGGTGGGCCGGGTCGGCGAAGAAGACGAATACAGCCTCTGGTACGCGTGCCCGCAACAGGAGTTGGCGTCGACGTCGACGGAATGCGGCATCCGGCTGGTCTTGCTCGGCATCTCGACGCCGGAGTCCTACGGACCGACTTCCATCATTATCGACCGGCCGAATACGCCAGGGGCGTGCGTGCCGAACGGGTCGGCGCCGAACGCGACGCCGGTCAGCTTGCCCAACGGCGTGGCGGAGCCGCCGTGGAACGCGCCCGGATGCAACGCGGCCGGCGTTTCGGCGAACGAATTCGGCTCGGACTGCACGACGGGCGCCTTCGGTTTCTACCTGTACGATCGGCTGCCGAGCCCGCAGACAAGCTACAAGCGCAGCCAGACGCAGGACGCGAGCCTGTACTGGGTGGTCAAGCGTTACTCGCAGCCGGCGTCCAACGTCATCGATTGGAATACCTTCATCAATTCGCCGGCGTACGCGCCGCAAAATAATCCCGTGCAATATATGCTGACGCCGAACACCAAGTGGGCCGGCGGCGCCAGTTCGCAGAATTTCGCTCCTTTCGGCGGCAACAACGTTTGGAACTTGCAGTGCGTGGCGACCAGCGCCGAGGGGCATCCCTTTAGCTACTGCTGGAGTTACCAGTTCGATCCTACGCAGCCGGGCGTCGTTCAGGGCGCCTATCAGCAATTCCTCAACGGCGCCTTTGAAGAAGTGGATACGCATCCGCAAGACCCCCGGCGTTGGCTGTTCAAGGAGTATCTCGACGGCAATTACGCCTACAAGTATGTCGTTCAAGTGCGAACGACCTACGGCAGCCAGTTGCCGTACACCTGCGCCTCGGGCGCGATCGGCCCATCGGCGACGTTCTGCCGCGAATTGGTCGACCCGGGCAATTACCTCGTGGCCAATTTCAGCAGCACGAACACTTGCTATCCGTGGTGGAATAACACGGGCGCGGCCGGCGCCGGCCCATGGGACATGGATTACGGCGGCGCCGGGAGCCTGACCTATTGGCCTCCGACGAACAACGCAATCGGCGACTTTGGCAATCGTGCGGGCGGCGGCAACTACCGCTGGCTCTCCTATCTGTGGACGCCCGACAATATGCAGAACGACAGCTCGTACCCAGGAAGCGGCGCGGCATATTGCGGGAGCAAGGGCTATCCCGTCTGCCCGAACTGCGGCGGCAATCCCGCTGACGGCGTCTGCGGCGTGCCGCTGCAGCTAAACAGCGCACACCCGTACTGGTCGGTTCCGAACAATTGGTTGACCGTGATTCCGAACAACTTCTACCAATCGAACTGGGACACCTCGCCCGGAACCAGCGCGAGTTACTTCTACCCGTTCAATCACAACATCGTCTGGGAGGATTGCTACAGCGATCCGGCGAACGGTCAGGCCGGACATCCGTTATGGCTCGGCCAGGGCATTCCCGGCGTCAACGACGCCGCCCCCGAGCCGTACGGCTTCCTGGACCTCGATCCGAATATGTGCCGGCTGCCGAATCAGCGGGGCGACCGGTATACGTTCCCGAGTGTTTACAAGGCGATCAACATCACCACCCTCGGCGATTTCTTCGCGCTGTCTCCCCACTGCGTCTACACGCTCGGATTGACGTCGTTCTACAACGTGTTTTGCGCCTGCTCCGGCGACGACTGCAATAACTGCCTGTGCGGCGACAACGGATGCCATGACAGCAGCCTCGACGTCTGTTATTACGATGGTCCCTTCGGCGGCGGTTGCAGTCCGGATTGCGGCCCCTGCGACTCCTCGGTCGAACCCCAACCGCTGTGGCCGGGCTACGATGGCATTACGCGGTTCTTCTACGAAGACCGGTTCTACCAGAACTGCTCGGCAGATCTGCTGGCGTTGTTCCCGCGGGCCTTCTTGTGGTCGAACTTCCAGGACCAAAGCGGCAATGCGTACTGCGGCGCCAATACCGCCCAGGTTCAGCAAAACTTCCTGATGCACTGGCACTGGCGCAGCAATATCGTGCAGCGGCGCATGGGTCTGGCCGTCCGCGGTCGGCCGTCGCCGAGCTACGACCTGTCGACCGCCCCGGATACGTGGTTCCTCGAACAGGATATGCGCGACGGCGCCACCGTCGGCTATCGCGTCGGTTACCTCGCGTGGCCCGACTACCAGGTCGAGGCGACGTCGCAGTACAACTGCACGCAGGGCGACTGTCCGGGCGGCAACTTCAACATCGAAACGAACATCTGCAAGTACGGGGACACCGGCGTAACGAAGACGGGCTGCTACGACGACCAGTGGTGGGTCAACCAGGTTCTCGTTTGCACGAACGCCACGACGAACCAGATGTACCTGTATTGGTGGTCCGAGCCCGACTGGTCCGGCGGCAACGGCTGGCAGTACCCGGGCGTCCGCGATTTCCAGAAGCCGACCTGCAGCGACATGAACGGCCAGTGCGGCGATATGTACCAGGCCAACGTCAAACCGCAGTTGGGGTACACGACGACGAACCGGGCGTGGAACAACCTGCAACAATACGTGCCGCCGTTGATCTCCGGGGTGCCGTGCGCGCCGAGCCACGTGCCCAATTGCGCCGGCGAGCAGTGCAACTTCTACAATTCGGACTTGACGCCGGGGATGGCGGATCCGGGCCTCAGCCCGACGTTCCCGACCGGCGTCGGTCGCCTCGGGTTCTGGTCCGATCCGTACGTGAACCCCGAAGACATGCACGGCTCGAATCCCGATCCCCAACAGGGAAACGACGGCTTCTACTTCTCGAACGTTCGCGTGCATCCGTATTGCGGCGAGTGCCCGCCTCCCGGATTGTCCCCGCCCAATTACCCCGACCCGCCGACGCGTCGCCGAGATCGCGACAGCGATGAGCGGCGCGGTCCCGACCAGCCGACCGGCGCGTTTATCGGCAAGCCCTGGCCGCGCGGCGTCGAAATCGCTCGCCCGAAGACAGTGGCGGATCAACTCAAACTGCTGCACCGGCATTCGCCGTCGGCGCTGGCGCACGTGCCAAACGAAGTGAACGATTCGGATAAGGTGCAGCCGCCTACGCGCAAGCCCTACGTGCCCACGCCGGAGAATAAGCGACCGCGCCTGCCGGTGCGGCCGACCAACCCAACGCCGCAGGACGCGAATTCGCCGACCCCGGCGCCGAACAATTCGAATTCGCAGCCTCCCGGGCAGCCGCCGTCGCCGACGCCCGCGCCGACGCCATAGAATTACGGCGCCGAATCGCGGCGATCGCAACCAACCAGCCCGGCGTCCCAAACGCCGGGCTTTCTTTTGCCATCGGCCCGGGCCTGAGGCGCCCCGGCGCCCACTTGCAAAACCGCCGCCGCTTTCTGCTAATATCCGGCTTCCAACGTACTCGGAGGCGACATGGCCGCAATTCGTGTTCCGTATCGGGTGATCTTCGCGGACACCGACGCGATGGGCATCGTCTACCACGCGAATTTCCTGCGCATGGTGGACCTCGGGCGCACGGAATGGTTCCGCAAATACTCGACGCCGCCGCTGGCGATGTTTCTGGAACTGGAATACTGCATCATCATCGTCGAGGCGCATCTCGAGCACAAAAAACCGGCGCGGTTCGACGAACCGCTGACGGTCGAAGTATGGCTCAATCAAAAATGGGTGCGCAGCGCTTCAATCCGGTTCGAATTCCGCATTTACGGCGGCGCCGGCGAAATCTGCGCCCAGGGGTACACGCGCCACGCCTTCACGAATCGCGCGGGCGCGCTGAAGCGCCCGCCGCGGGAGTACATCGAATCGTTGCGCGCGCTGGCCCTCGAGCGGGAGTACAAGGACCATGGGTAAGTGGCTCCTGGCTGCGCTGGCGTTGCTCGGCGGCGCGGGCGTCCTGTGGGCCGGCGCCGATTCCGGCGGCTTCATCGGGCAGCCGCCGCTGGCGCCGGCGGAGGCGGGCCGCTGGCATCCGCACTCGGAAAAAATGTACATGGAGAATTGGATTTTTCATGCAAAAACCGACGACGGCGGTTTTTTTTACGGCGTGATGATGGTCAGCAACGCGGGACTATACGACAACAACCCCGGCTTCAGCGTTTCGTATTACGCGCCGGACGGGAGTGTCTTCGCCAACGAATTGCGCATCGACAACAGCCGCTTTCATGCGGCGACCGACGGCTTCGACGTGCAAATCGGCGGCGCGCGGCTCTGGCGCGAGGGCGGCGCCGTGCGCCTGCTTGTGCAGGAAGGGACTGTGCAGGCCGACCTGACCTTGTCGCCGACCGCGCCGGTTTGGAAGAGCGGGTCCGGCCGCCTGATGGTCGGCCGCGGGCAGGACAGTTGGAACTGGATCATGCCGGCGCCGCGCGGCCGCGTGTCGGGGACGGTGGTCGCCGGCGGCAAAAGCATTAAATTGGCCGGATGGGGATACGCCGACCATTGCTGGTCGAACAGGGCCTATTTCAGTTTCTCGCGGAACTGGCTGTCGCTTTACGTGGCCGGCGCGCGGCGGTCGATCAACTTTCAGCAGGTGGTGCGTGTTAAGAAACTGGGAGGTGAGGCGGCGCGCAGCCTGATGATGGTGACCGACGGCGCCCCGCCGCAAGAGGCGACCGACGTCGAGGTGAAAATCGTCGATTGGCTCGGGGGGCAGAAGTACCGCCATCCGCGGGCGTTCGACATCACGGGCGTCATCGACGGCGCCCAGGTGACGATCGAGGCGCGGAACGGCCGCTACGGCGAAATCATCGACCCGATCGGCTCGTGCTCGCGGCTCGAACAAAAAATCGTGCGCCTGCTGGTGGCCGACCCGATGCTGTACCGCCTGGTGATGGACGCGAAAATCACGGTCGCCAAAGACGGCCGCGTTGACGAAGAGCAGGGGCGGGCCATCGCCGCCATGCTTTATTTCGAGCAATAAAGATGGGCGCGGACTGGCAGCGTCTCGATGAATGGCGGGTTTGCCTGCCGAAATCCGGCGGCATGCGGGTCGACGGGCTCGTGTATGCCGACGCGCGGCTGGAACCCGACATCAAAAACGACGAAGCGGTCAAGCAAGTGCGCAATGTGGCGCATCTGCCGGGCATCGTCCGCGCCAGCCTGGCGATGCCCGATATCCATTGGGGCTACGGCTTTCCGATCGGCGGCGTCGCGGCCTTCGACGCCGACGAGGGCGTCGTCTCGCCGGGCGGCGTCGGCTACGACATCAATTGCGGCGTGCGCCTGGCGACCACCGCCTTGGACAAACCCGACGTCGAACGCGAACTCGACCGCCTTGCCGATGCGCTGTTCGCCCTCGTGCCGGCGGGGCTCGGGCGCGGCGGCGACCGCCAGGTTTCGCGCCACGACATGAACCGCGTGCTCGCGGACGGCGCGGCCTGGGCGGTGCGCGACGGCTGGGGCGACGCGGCCGACCTCGAATTTCTCGAAAGCAACGGCGTCATTCCGGGCGCCGACCCCGACGCGGTCAGCGAGCGCGCCTGCGAACGCGGCAAAGACCAACTCGGCACGTTGGGCAGCGGCAACCATTTCGTCGAAACCGGATACGTCGAAGAGATTTTCGACGCCGAGGCCGCCGCGGCGTGCGGCTTGCGCGTCGGGCAGGTCACCGTGCTCGTGCACAGCGGCAGCCGCGGCCTCGGCCACCAGACCTGCGACGATTTTCTGGCGACGATGGCGCGGTATGTGCGCGACCACAATATCGCGCTGCCCGATCGCCAATTGGCCTGCGCGCACGCGGCGAGCGCGGAAGGCCGGCGCTATTTGTCGGCAATGGCCGCCGCGGCCAATTTCGCCTTCGCGAATCGCCAGATTCTGATGGCGCGGGCGGCGCGCGCGCTGCTGGAGGCGCTGTCGCTGTCGCCGCGCGAACTCGGCCTGCGCACGCTCTACGACGTCGCGCACAACATCGCCAAGTTCGAGACGCACGAAGTCGACGGCAAGCCGCGCCGGCTCGTCGTGCACCGCAAAGGCGCGACGCGGTCGTTCGGCCCCGGCCGGCCGGAGATCCCGGCGCGTTACCGCCACGTCGGCCAGCCGGTGCTGATTCCGGGCGACATGGGCACCGCGAGTTGGGTCTTGGCCGGCACGGAGCGGGCGATGCAGGAATCGTTCGGCTCGTCGTGCCACGGCGCCGGCCGGGTGCTGTCGCGCAAAGCGGCGGTGAAGCGCGCGCGGGGCCGCTCGATCGCCGACGAACTGCGCCGCGCGGGCGTCGTGGTGCGCGCCCACGACCGCAACGGGCTCGCCGAGGAAATGCCCGAGGCCTACAAAGACGTCGACGCCGTGGTGCACGTCGTCGCGGAAGCGGGCCTGGCGCGCCGGGTCGCACGCCTGCGGCCGCTCGCGGTCGTCAAGGGATGAGGTTGTTTCTGCAAAAAGATTTTTTGGGCGCGGCCGACAATGTCGCTTTGAACTTGCCGACTTTCGCGGCTTCTTGCCGCAATTCTTCATCCGGACAACCCCTCGCCGACGCGGAGAGGGGCTGTTCAGCCAGGAATTCGCGGCAAGAAGCCGCGAAATTTGGCGCCTTTCGCAGCGTTGCACCGCGAGCAAGGGCCGCGTCGGTTCATTCCGCAATCCGCAATCCGCAATCGGCAATTTCGCGCCGGCTTTGCCGCCTTGCGATTTTCGTGTGCCTGTTTGCCGCCGCCTGCACGCGCGTGCCCGGCGGACGCGGGCCGTGGCGGGTGGGGCCGTTGCATTTCGGTTTGACGGTGGCGGAAATGGCGCAGGCCTTTCCCGACGCGGATCGGCAACTCGACGCCTACGACACCCCGCTTGGTCAGACGTGGACGATCGTCGGGCCGTTCTCCGGCAAGGCGCCGGCGCCGGAATGGTTGACGGCCGGCGTCGAACGCATTTCGCTGACGTTCTGGAATGAGCGCCTGCTGCGCGTGCGTTTTCACTATGCGACCGCCGACCTCGCGCGGGCGCTGGAACTCAGAAAAGTCTTCGATCGCGGCTATCGCCCCGAGGCCGATCTGTCGCAGGGCGAACGGCTGTTTCTGGAATATCGCGCGCCGGACACGCAGGTGTTTCTATCCGGCGGCGGCGACCAGAATGTGGCGACGGCGTTTGTCGATCGCGAGGCGTATCGTGCGATGGACGTTTCGCGCCGGCGCATGCAGAAAAAGGCCGAGGAGTCGTTTTCGATCGAGGGCCTGCGCCTCGGCGCGAGCCCGTCCGACGCCCGCGCCGTCCTCGGCGGCACGCCGGCCGCGAGCGATTTTTTCGCCGGTCTCGAATCCCTCGCCTGGAACGACGCCGCGAAAAAGCGCGAGTTGATCCTCGGTTTCTCGCCCGAATTGGGTTTGGCCGCCATCGCGCGGCTGCACGCCGAACGGTGGAACCCGCGGCAGGTGCAAGAGAAGATCTGGGAATTGACGCGCGCTTTCGGCCAGGGGCAGGTCAAGCCGGCCGACAACGGCCGCACGTTGACGATCGACGCCGGCGCGATTCACGTCAGCCTGATGGTCACCGACTGCGCGGACCAGGGCTGCATGGTCAGCGAAGGCTGGCTGTGGTCGGGACCGGAATCGCCGTGAAACCTCTCCCTCTGGGAGAGGTCGGCCGCAGGCCGGGTGAGGCCGTCTTCACCTCTCCCTCTGGGAGAGGTCGGCCGCAGGCCGGCATTTCAGCCAGGGTAAACGCATCTAATTTTTCTTCTTGATCGCCCCCTTTCCGCGGTCGGCGCGACTTTTCTTTTGGTTCATCGTTTTTTCGCGTTCTTGGCGCGAGAGGCGGATGATTTCGTCGGCGTA